>MDTF01005296.1_pt1 | contig 57997 bp, 47 predicted proteins | sample 811191 | NCBI WGS metagenome assembly MDTF01 (sample SAMN05326649, study PRJNA326480) | marine metagenome | isolation source: seawater | place: Southern Ocean | collected 2011 | reverse complement strand
CCTTCATAATTATGAGCATATTCATAATCTTTTCCATAATCCAATTCCTGCATCAGTTTGGTTGGTGCATTTCTTATGTTCAAAGGAATGGAAAGATTTCCAGTATCACGCACAAATTTCCGTGTTTCGCGGATAGCTTTATAGGTTGAGTTACTTTTTGGTGAGGTTGCTAAATACACGACAGTTTGACTCAGAATAATATCACATTCTGGATAGCCAATTTTTGCAACTGCATCGAAACACGTATTTGCCATAACTAGAGCAGTAGGATTTGCCATTCCAATATCTTCAGAAGCAAAAATGAGCATGCGTCTAGCAATGAACTTCGGATCTTCGCCGCCTTCAACCATTCGTGCTAAGTAGTACACCGCAGCATTTGGGTCAGAACCTCGCATTGATTTTATAAAGGCAGAGATAACATCGTAATGCATTTCTCCGGTCTTATCGTACAACACAGTGTTTTGCTGAATGATTTTAATGACCTTTTCGTTATCTATTGTAATTTTCTTCTTGCCATCAGCCAAACTGTTCACCACAATTTCCAAGGTATTCAGCATTTTTCTAGCATCTCCACCGCTCAACCTGTACAAAGCCTCTTCTTCTTTAACTTCAATTTTCATTGAGCTCAAACGCTCGTCTGTAGTTAAAGCTGATTTCAATAAATCTTGCAGGTCAGATTTTTCAAAAGATTTTAAAACATATACCTGACAACGAGAGAGCAGTGCAGAAATCACTTCGAATGAAGGATTCTCAGTAGTAGCTCCAATTAATGTAACCGTTCCTTTTTCAACAGCTCCAAGCAAGGAGTCTTGTTGCGATTTTGAGAATCGATGAATTTCATCAATAAATAGAATCGGATTATTGGTTCCGAAGAATTGAGATTTTTCAGCTTTCTGAATAGCCTCACGAACATCTTTAACGCCAGAGTTAATAGCCGATAGAATGTAAAACGGTCGTTTTAAAGTTTGGCTTATAATCGATGCTAAGGTTGTTTTTCCAACTCCCGGAGGACCCCAAAGAATAATGGAGGGAATGAGTCCCGAATCAATCGAATTGCGCAAAACGGCACCCTTACCAACCAGGTGTTGCTGGCCAATATAGGTGTCCAATGATTTTGGGCGCAGCCTTTCAGCTAGAGGAGTTGCAGCTGTTGTAGACACTAAAACTTTGCTTGAACGCTAAACAACATATTTGTGTTGCTTGCTATGTAAGAAACCCCGCCAAGATTAGCTTGATTAACACCTTGATCGTATCTGAAAATAGGAGAGGTATTGCTAAAAGCACGTCCTTCCAATTTGAACTTAATATTATCATTAGCAAAGTATTCCAATCCACCAGAATAGCTCAAGGTTTCAAACTTGCCTACGATTGGAGAAAAGTAAATGCCATCAGGATCGTTGTATGCTTCAAAACGGCCAGCAATAGCCAACTTGTCAAACACATAATAACGTGCTAAAAAGCTTCCGACAAATAATTCTGACTGATTGCCGCTTATGCGATTATCAGCGATAGCATAATCAAATCCTGCAACTAAATCCAACTTTTTGAAAGGGCTATACGTTGCGTACAAGTTATTGTACAACACAAATAATGATGTGCTATCTGGCGCATCATTACTGTAGAAATTACTGTAGTTAATCGTTAGTTTATCATTTGGGGTAAAGGTGATTTGGGCTCCAAGTGCTTTGTTGGTATTTGCTTCAGATTCAGTAATGTTTTGATTTCCATTGGCTATAGTTAAGGAGAAATACCATTTTTCGAAGGGCTTGTAACCCAGCTTAGCTCCAGCTAAGTAGTATGGGGTCCATTCGCTAGACAATGAATGTGAGGTCAATAAATTATCGAATGACAATGCTGATTCAAATCCCATATGAGAAGAAAACATACCTACAGTAAGTTCCAAATCTTCGGTAAATCTATAATTGATGTTTGCTTCGTACAATGCATTTAAGAGGTCCCGTTCATGTGCCATGTTAGCCGAAGGGAAATCGCCAAAATTGAATCCGATATTTGCAGACATTTTTCCTTTTACGTAAGAGAAATCTGCCATAGCCATATTGATGCTCATTTGGTTGTGTTTGTTGTATTGATACAAAAACCATGGACGAGCATGATTGAAAGGCTGATTCAAATCGTAGCTATAGTAGAAGTCTAATGCAAATTGTTTTGAGAACCCTTCTTTTAAAGAATCGAGTTGTGCAAAACCAGCGAATGAGCAGGTTGAAACTACAATGGCTATGAGTATTGTTTTCATATTCAATAATTTAAGTCTTTTCGGCTTTACGTTTTATCTTGATATCAAATGCCGCATAAATGATGGACATAATAGGACTAAGGTAGTTGAAAAAGCAAAAAGGGAGATAGACAAAAGTAGCGACTCCGAGCACTGCACTTTGTGTCGCACCACAGGTATTCCAAGGAATTAAAACAGACGTTACAGTTCCACTGTCCTCTAATGTTCTACTTAAGTTAACGGGTGCTAACCCTTTTGCGTCAAATGCATCTTTGTACATTCTTCCCGGAACAACAATCGCCAAGTATTGATCGCTTGCAGTTAAGTTGATAAACAAACACGAGCCTACGGTAGTTGCAACCAATCCACCTACAGACTTAACACCAGATATTAACCAACCGGCAATCCGCTGCAGCGCTCCAATTGCTTCCATAGCACCACCAAATACCATTGCACAGATAATGAGCCAAACGGTATTCAACATACCAGCCATTCCTCCCGAACTCAGTAAATCAGTTAAGGCTGTATTTCCTGTTTCAATACTAGTTTCAGATCCAGCTGCTGAAAGCAATACGTAATAACTATTTTGGAAGTAGTCTGGTTTGCCTCCGAGTCTTTCCAGTAATTCGGGTTGAAAGATGACTGCACAGACCCCTGCGCTTAAAATTCCCACAAACAGAGCAGGAATAGGATCTACTTTTTTGATGATTAGAAACACTACTAATGCCGGAACTAAAAAGAGAAATGGAGTGATATTAAAATTTGAAACTAACGCAGTGTTCAATTCCTCTAGTCCAATTGCGCTAGACTCTGGAGTGTAATTAAGTCCGATAATAAAAAAGAGAATTAGATTGATAATGTAGGATGGAACTGTAGTTAGGAACATGTAACGAATGTGATCGAACAGTTGTGCGCCACTCACAGCAGCAGCAAGGTTGGTAGTATCGCTCAACGGGCTCATTTTATCACCGAAATAAGCGCCAGTAATGATTGCTCCACCAACAACTGCTTCACTAAACCCAAGTGCTTTTCCAATGCCAAGTAAGGCAATTCCAATAGTAGCTATTGTACTCCATGAGCTTCCTGAAGCAACTGAAATAATGGCGCAAACAACGGATGCCGCTACTAAAAAGTAGGAGGGGTGCGCTATTTTAAGTCCGTAATAAATCAATGCTGGAATTACTCCAGATATTAGCCAAGTACCCGCCAAAGCGCCAATGAGCAATAGAATAATGATGGCTCCAAGGGTGGAATTAATTGCGTTTTTTATGTGTTCTAAAATTGCATCAAAAGAGAGCTTTTGACTAAAACCAATCAGTGTTGCAACTGCTGCGGCTAATAAAAGCGCCAATTGATTTGAGCCTCCTAAACTGTTGTCACCAAAGAAAAAAACATTGGCTGCAAGCAAAGGAATTAGAACGATTATAGGCAGGAAGGACTGGATTAAACTAATGGGTTTCTCTTGCTGCATACTGACTTCAAATATAGTTTAATGAGTTGCAACAGCCTGTTTCTTCCTGCTTCTAAAAAAGTCGATTAATCCCCATGTAATTACTACCACATACTCTAAGGCAATTATAAAACTACTCTCTTCATAAGGCAGCGTCCGGTAAGTGAAATAGGTAAGCCCTATGAGGTAGCTCCAAACTAAAATATACTTGAATTCTTGAAAAATATTTAAGGCTAATAACGTCACCAAGTACCAAGGATGCACAACCGCTGAAAATAAGTAATACAAGGAATGCACCCAAAAACTGCGTTGCATTAGGTTTTCGAAATTCGAGTTTTTGAAAGCTAAGCGCAATACTGCAAGTGCAGGGACAAATGCTAAAAGAAAGGCAATCCATTTTTTGCTTTGATCGCCTGAAATATCGATTAAAATACTGTAAAAGAATGAGTTAAATCTGAAACTTTGAAAGTATAAATCAACGCTATTGAGCATGTTTAATGCCAATTCAAGATTCATGAAGGGAATGAATAACAGAGCAGAAACAATTCCAACAATGCTGATATATTTGGTGGTTTTTATAAAACCAAGAAAGGGAAGGAGTAGCGGTAAGTATAGCAACGGAATCAGCTTGGTGCAAACGCCAAATGCCATGAAAACTGCCGATACGGCCCATCGTTCTGTTTTGAGATAATAGAAGGCCATAATGAGAAAAGTCGCCATCAGTCCTTCGAAATGCAAGTTGCCTGTTACTTCAATGATTACCAAGGGATTCAAGAAATACAGAGCAATCAGGCCGGGTTTCTTGTTCAAATGTTTCAATAACTTAACTGCATACTGAAACAATAAAACTTCTCCAATAATAAGGATTAACTTGATGATAAATTGAGCCTTAAAGAAACCCACCGGAGCTATTAAAGCAGCAATTCCAAAAATGAATTGATTGATAGGCGGATAGATTGCAAAGTATTGCTTTGAATTCAGTTTTGGGTACAGTTCTTCCAATCCAATGAGATTGCCCGGATGTTCAATGAAAAATTGCGGTATGTGCTGGAAGGGATTTTCTCCCTGAATCCACAATCGGCCGTCCCACAAAAACCGATAAATATCATCGCTCAATACTGGTGTAGAAAAAAGAAAGATTACTCGGGCAGTTATGCCAATTATAAAGATAGATTGGATACTCAGTCTGCTTTTGACAAGGTAAAAGTATCCAACAAAAAGAGCAGAGTATACTGCAACAAACGATGTGAAATCTATTCTAGGTATAGCTAATGCTATCAATGAATAGCTGATTACCAATAAGCCAATTTGTAGAATAGACTTTGTTTCGAGTACCTCTTTTATCACTTTGCAAACGTAATGTTTAGGATTGTTCAAAAAATGAAAGGAAAATTACTTTTTGTTGTTTTGCTTTTATGCTAGAGCCTCTGGGCTTTCTACCTTGGTAAGACTAGGTAAGTATCACTAATCGCAGAATGCATTGATAGTAGGCTTAAGAGATTCCCATTTTCACGGGAATGACGTTACTGATATTATGGACTACTTAACCTTCACCACCTCTTCGGCACTCCAAGCCTCAGGCTTTTCAGAAAATAGTGTCTTGGTAGCAGGCCAAACAACTCCAAAGGTACCGGAATGACGGTAATTATTGAGGTCTTCTTGGCTATCCCACCAACTGTAGGTCATGAAGATATTGGTGTTGGTTATGTCGCGAAGTAGCGATAACTTGCTACACCCCGGTTGATCTGCAATTTCCGATTTGTATTTTTCGAATAAAGCTTGAAAATCCTTCACCGATTCTGGTTTGAAGGTCATTTTTACGATACGTATAATCATTGTAAGGAAAATTCTACGCGGACAACGTCGTTTACTTTAAGCCCCATAAGATTTGAGGAATGACCAAGGTTCATAGCGATTTCTAGATATCCCGAAGAATTAAATAATGCCAATCGTTCGCCTTCTTTGGTAGAGTGGTAGTTGTCACTCAATCGTCGAATGTTGTACCCTCGGAGTTTGGTAGAAATTGTAAAATCTCGGCCGCTACTCATTTGGTTGAAATACGATTCGGTAATGTTGGTGATTGCGTTTCCAAATGCATCTACGTAAATCACTTCGCCGCGAATATTTTCACCCTCAGATCTTGCCTGAACAATATCGCCTTGATTCAAGGAATCTCTAGAAGATCCTAAGACTTCTAAAGTTCCACCACGAGCTAGATGAGCGGCAGCTTTTGCAAATACATCTTTGGTGGGAAAGGATTCTTTAGCAGTATCTTTTTGAACCGAAAGTGTGAAGACTTTATCGGGAGCAAAATCTAGCAAATAGCTAAAAATACCATTGTCTGCACCTATGAAATAGTGACCGTCGTATTTAAGCGCAACGTGATCTACCGCCTCTAAATTTTTCTCTGTTTCTCTAATTGCATTGCGAGTATGCGTCATTACGCCAACAATATGAATACTGCCTTTGGGGAAATGTCGATAAGCGTTTTTGAGCACAAAGGCTGCTTCTAGAATGTTATATTTACTAATACCGTGGCTGATGTCTTCGATTTTGATTTCGGGAAACAAAGAATATAAGGTGCCTTTTACGGCAGCTGCGTAGTAGTCTTTGTATCCAAAATCAGTAGTTAGCGTAACGATTGCCATGAGTAAAAACTAGTAAATGCCTTAAGTTTAAATATCTTTGCTAAGATGCAAAAATAAACAAATGCTTCGCCATATATTGTCCTTTTAAAGGCTTTGATTTATGGTTGAAGTAAATTACATAAAATACATATAATCAGGATATTTGCAAGAAAGAGTAATTGAATTCGAGGCTGTTAATCCAGTAGAAATATTTGGAACAGAAAACAGCAATATAGATTTACTAAAATCGTATTTTCCTAAGCTGAGAATAATTGCTCGGGGTAATACGATTAAGATAATGGGTAGCGATGTAGAAATGGATCGTCTGGAATTAATTGTACACAGTATGTACAAGTTTTACCAGAAGTACAATCAACTGCATCCCAAAGATATTGAAGCAATGATTGCCGAAGACGGCGGCCAAAAACCCGATGAATTGGACAATGCAGTAATTTTGCATGGCGTTCAAGGTGAGCAGATAAAAGCACGTACTCCAAACCAATTGGAAATGGTGAAACAAATCGCTACCAATGATATGATGTTTGCGCTAGGACCTGCCGGAACAGGAAAGACCTATACTGCCGTTGCTTTGGCCGTAAGAGCTTTAAAAGATCGAGAAGTAAAAAAGATAATTCTAACTAGACCTGCAGTTGAAGCTGGAGAGAATTTAGGTTTCCTTCCAGGAGACTTAAAAGAGAAGTTAGATCCTTATTTACAACCCCTTTACGATGCACTAAGAGACATGGTTCCTTCGGAAAAGCTTGCTGAATATGTAGATAAGGGAATTATACAAATTGCGCCACTTGCGTTCATGCGTGGGCGTACATTAGACAAAGCTTTTGTGATACTTGACGAAGCTCAAAATGCTACTGAAAGTCAGTTGAAAATGTTCCTTACGCGGATGGGAAAGTCGGCTAAGTTTATCATTACAGGTGACCGTACCCAAATTGATTTACCGCCCAAACAAAAGAGCGGATTGATCCAAGCTGCCGAGTATTTGGAAGGAGTAGAAGGCATTGCATTTATCCACATGAAAGGAACGGATGTATTGCGTCATCGGTTGGTCCGAAAAATTATCGATCGCTACCAAAAATTTGAAGAGGATTCTCCGGCTAAGTCAACTAAAAAGTAAATGGAAACGGTTAGAACAATTCAGAGTAATGTAAAATAGTAGAGTGTTACGCTGAATTTATTTCAGCATCTCAAACGAGTAGTTCAATAGTGAGATTCTGAAATAAATTCAGAATGACCTGATTAACAATGAGAAAAAGAAGCTCCACAATATTTTATAACAACACATAAAACAAAACACAATGAGTAACACACTCGGAACAACCAATTTCAAATTTCCTAGCCAGCTCAATCATTATAAAGGTAAGGTGCGGGAAGTGTATACCTTGGAAAATGATTTGGTAGTAATGATAGCCAGCGATCGTATTTCGGCTTTCGATTACATTTTGCCAAAAGGTATTCCTTACAAGGGGCAAGTGCTAAATCAGATCGCAGAATTGATGTTGAATGCTACTTCTGATATTGTTCCAAATTGGAAAATGGCTACTCCAGACCCAAGTGTTACCGTAGGTAAAACCTGCAAGGTATTCCCAATTGAAATGGTGATACGTGGTTATTTGGCGGGGCATGCTTGGCGCGAATACAAAGCTGGAAGACGCATGCTGTGTGGAGTTACAATGCCGGAAGGCATGCAAGAAAATGATGAATTTCCTGAGCCTATAATTACTCCAGCTACCAAAGCTGAGGAAGGACACGATGAGGATATTGCTCGTGAAGAAATAATCAAACAAGGCATTATTTCAGAATCCGATTATTTGATGTTGGAAGATTACACCCGCAAACTGTTCCAACGTGGAACGGAGCTAGTCGAAGACCGAGGATTGATTTTGGTGGATACCAAGTACGAATTTGGACGCGCTGAAAATGGCGAGATTTTGTTGATTGACGAGATTCATACTCCAGACTCTAGCCGCTTTTTTTATGCAGACGGTTATGCCGAACGACAATCCAACGGTGAAAAGCAAAAGCAACTCTCCAAGGAATTTGTGCGTGAGTGGCTCATGGAGAACGATTTTCAAGGCCTAGAAGGACAAACAATGCCAGATATGACAGATGCTTTCGTAGAGCTGGTTTCTGAGCGTTATATTGAGTTATTCGAAAATATTACCGGTAAAGCTTTTGTAAAAGGAGATATTTCTACGATTGAAAGTAGAGTGGAAGCAAATGTTTTGGATTGGTTGCAGAAGTAGTTCGAATTAGTTCGATACGAACGCGATGCAATCCCTCACGAGCTGTTATACATTAGTGTGTTGGAAAGGGTAAACTGCTCTGAAGCACTGTTTATAGAAGCTTTAATTGCTGCTGGGGCATGTTATGAAGGAGTTAATATTTGAGAAAGTAGTAGCGCTAATATTACTATTCTAATTGTCCAGCTAATTGTGCGTATCCAATTTGTCAATATTAGTTTATCGATTAATTGTACACTAGTATTTTTCAATAGTTTTAAATGAATAGGTACTTGAATAAAAGCAGTGCTTGATGCTATAACCCCTAATAGACCAACATTTAGTGAATGATATAAATTGGGGTTGTGATAAATTAAGTAGAGCCCAGTTGCAAGTTCAATCATCATTGCGGGAGCAGTTATAAATCCTGTCCGGTAGTTTTTCCTTTCATAATTTGGAAAATCTTCCAGTTTTATTTGGTGAAAAAGTGGGTAATGTACAATTTGAACAAACCAGCATAATCCAGCCATAAAAATGCTAGAGAATAAGTGAATAATAAAGATAGTGTTCATATAAGTCATACACCTTTTAATTGGTTGATTCCTATTATTTTTAAACTAATATGACTAAATGCTTATTGGTTGAGGGGATAAAACTAAGGCGGTTTTGTTTTTATTGATTACAATGAGGCACGACCAGACTACCCACCAAGCATCTATTCCAAAAGTAATTTTCTGAAGAAATGGAAGGTAGTAGAATCCGATTTTAGTCTCAAAAATAAAGAAGACGATTATACTCAGTGTATAGCATGTGTACACTAGTTTTTTCAGTCCCTTTATTTTGTAATGTCTAAGTTCTATAAAAAGTGGGATAAGAGCAATTGTACCCAGAATGCCTGTGATAGTTACTATTAGATCATGATACTCGGTATACATGAAAATGAACACCGACATAGTAGCTATTCCGAAAAAGGCAATCAACATCGTATTGCGATTTTTTACATGGAATATTTTAGGAAGGACGCAGAAGAAGGAGATCATAGTAAAGCTCAGAATTAAGTGTGAAATGATCGCCATGAATCGAGCGTTATTTATGCTTCCACTTTGCGTAGTAGAATGCATGACATCACACAAAAAATTGTGAGAAAAACTATAACCAATCGCGTTAGGATAATTAATGGACCCTCCTGGATAATATGAGGCAGCAAAGATGAATACTATGACGTACAGGCCTAAGCCGACTATTGGGAAATAGGGTAAGTATTTTATTTCAAACTTTTTCATCTATCTCGTTTTAGACATAATGAGACGCATTTGGTTTTAAAAAAGTGCAAGTTATTATTATTCTTCTAAGGCATAAAGTGCATTCTTAAGAATTGGACTCTATAGTTCTTGCAATTAATTCAAGTTCCGATATTCATTTGGGCTAATACCTATTTTTGTTTTGAAGAGTTTGCTAAAATGTTGCGGATATTCAAATCCGAGGCTGTAAGCCATTTGATTAACTGGGCTATTAGAGCTAATAAGCAATTTTTTAGCTGCATTGATGATATATTTGTGAATATGATCTTTGGCGCTACTTCCGGTCTCTAGGCACAATAAATCGCTTAAATAACCACCAGACATATTCGTGGTTTCACCACAAGAAGAGATAGTGGGTAAACCATTTTTTTTCAATTTGTCCGAAGTAAAATATTCTTTCATATAAGTCTCGAAACGCGAAATGGTATCTTTGCTTTGATTGCTACGAGTATAACATTGCCGCTCATAATAGCGCTGGCAATACTTTAATAGTGCATCAATATTTGCAAGGATTAAATTTTGTGAATGTTTGTCTACGCTGTTTTCCAACTCCAATTCGATATGGTTGACCAAGTTACCCAGCATAATCTTTTCTTTTTCAGAAATATGCAATGCTTCGTTTGAATCATAATCAAAAAATGAATAATTCTTGATCGTTTTTGCAAATTCCGATTTACGAATCAAATCGGGATGGAAAAATATATTCCAGCCTCCAATATCATCATTCGGATCTGAATTTTCGCAGGAGGTAACATGATTTGGAGCAAGAAAGGCGATACTACCTTCTTTGTAATCATAGGTATTTTGACCACATTTAAACTTTCCTATTATGTTTCCTTTGAGACCAATTACATACAAATCACCCTTCATTTTTAGATTACTGAAATCGACATCAGTTTCGGGCCATTTTCGAATTATAGTAACTAAAGGGTGCAATGGTTTTTCTAAACCAAAGAGTTGGCGCAATTCGGCTACGCTGTTTAAATGAAAAATACCATTCATAAGATTTCAATCTTTTTGTCAGTATTTTATTCCAGTCAATTCTTCAGACACATCCCAAAGCTTTTTTGCTTTTCCAGTATCCTTTGATAATTTGTTCGATGGAACAATAACTGGAAAACCTTTTATTTCTTGCCAGCCTGATGGGCCATAGTAGTCACCTGCGTTGGCACTTTCGTCAGTTGCAGCTCTTAAAGTAGGTAAAGTACCATTCTCAACTCCTTGACCAAGTAATGGACTTAAGAAGCTAAATACTAGAGAATGTTGCCCCAAATCTGTATTCGTCCAACCTGGGTGAGCTGCAGTTACTTTAATGTTGTTTCCTTCGACTTTGCATTTTCTTGCTAATTCATAGGCGAAGTAAAGGTTTGCCAATTTACTATCGCCGTATGCTTTAGTAGTGCTATAGTTTCTATTGGCCCAATTAATATCGTCGAAATTGATATTACCTTGTTTGTGTGCCATACTGGAAGTGGCAACTACGCGACCTGCTTTCGATTTTCTGAGCATTGGCATTAGTAAGCCTGTAAGTGCAAAATGTCCCATGTGATTTACACCCATTTGAATCTCTAAGCCATCTTTGGTTTTAGAAAAAGGACAGGCCATTACACCGGCGTTATTGATTAGGATATCAAGTTTTTCAAAGGATTTGGAAAATTCGGTTACAAAAGACGTTACAGATGCTATACTGTTGAGGTCTAATTCCATTACTTCAATTTGAGCATCGGATTGAGTACTTTTTATTTCTTGAGCAACTTGTTCGCCTTTGATAATATTTCTAACAGCCATGATTACCGTCGCATTTTTGTAGGCCAATACTTTTGTCGCTTGTTTGCCTAAACCACTGCTAGCACCAGTAATGATGATTACTTTATTCTTTTGATTAGCAATGTTTTTATTGCTCCATTTTGACTTTGCCATAATTCTATTTTTTAAGTTCTTTAGCAGCCATGAAGGCCAATAAAATGGTGATTACACCTCTAATACTATCTCCAAGAAGGGCTTGCAAATCTCCAAATTTCAGAAATGTAAGTACTCCGAAAATAGAAAGAAAAGCGCCAATGATAATTCCAAGAGTAAAGCCGGCTTTATTTCTGTTCAATATCCAAATTATACGCAATACCATAAGTAGAATTAGCAGTAATAAGTACATACCTAGAGCAACTCACAGAATTTCTATTTCGGGGATAAACGTAACTCCAAAATCTGCTTCTAAAGTAGCGGTTAAGCTGGTTAACAAGGCCACACCAATTCCTAATTCAACTGCTGCTTGAATTCCTGAAAAGACAGAGAAAACTAGTATCTAAGTTATCTTTTATTTCCGATATTAGTTACTTTTTTTTTCATTTTGAGTGTTTTAAATTTTGATAACTCAGAGGTAGATAAGTGTTTAGAAATGTTCTTTAATCATTTCGCCGAAGATTGAATCTATTTCGCAGATAGTGCTTTGGTTATAAGGCAGTTAATAACGCATTATGTTGTCTCCCAGTTTAATGAAATACAACGCTTGATTTTGTTGACTCATATAAATATTCAATACATACAATCCAGGTGAAAGGTATTCCAGGGTTAATTCATCAATAGAGACATTATCATAAATTTTTTCTCCAATAGAGTTTATTAAAGTGAACCGTTCAGTGCCAACAGCAACTTCAATATTCAATTGACCATGAGTTGGATTTGGGTAAATTCTATAGTTTAATGTATGTTGTTCTTTTATGCCTAAAATATTTGAACATGAAGCATGAATGGAGTCTTTTGAGAAGAAGTCAGTGCAATTATCACAAATAATACTTCTGAAAAAGCAGCTTGCACGTGAGGCTCGGAATACCGTTCCAGAAGTGCTAAAGTAGATCCCATGTCCTCCTTGACTGTCAACTGTAAAGTCAGTACAAATTGTATTCTGTGATAGTAGGTAATGAATCGATCGTGATCCTAATAACAATGTTGCTGAGTCTATTGTAACGATAGAGTCTAACAACCCATGAAAAGCTATTTGTGGAAGTAATTCATCGATTTTAATCGATTGTTTTGGAACAGCACCCCAGTTGTTGAAAATAGCTTGAATAGTGAAGGAATTGGTCAATTTATTCGAAGAAGTATCTAAACTACCAAGTGCTCCCTCAATTCCAGGGTAAATGGATTCCCATGCTCTATGGTCAGAATATGCAACATTATTAGCTGTAACGGCACCTGCACTAGTTCCACCAATAAATATCCAGTTAGGATCTACCTGATAAATACTTTGATTATTGATAAGATACCTAAGAGCAGCATTTGCATCTTGCTGTGCGCGGTACATCGCCAATAATTGACCATTGGTATTTATACTGCTCCAACCTAATCGATAACTGATACTTACGGCTATAAAACCACGTTTTGCAAAAGCAATACATTCTCCCCTTCGTTGTATTTTATTTCCAGAATGGAATCCACCACCATGAATCATTAAAACCAATGGCTTTTTTGTCAAGGAATCAACTAGAGGATTGGGATAATACACATCAAAAAGCAAGGTTTCTTTATTTCCTTGATAATTGAAAGCCGACCCGTAGGTAACATCTTTCAGTATACTAATTTCAGAATTACTAAAATATTCAACTTCAGTAAATCGATCTCCGAGATTACAATATTGAGCAGAAACTATACTGTTTAAAAGTAGAAAAAGAAACGTTGATATTGACTTGATCATTTTTACTTAGATAAAGCTAGAGAAAGGAGATTACTCTTGCACTATCCTAAATCCGAAATGATTGTTTCCTCTATTTTCAAAATCAGACGCTCTCGCATAAGTTAATAAAGTGGCAGAATGGTAGTTCCAAGAACCTCCACGTCATACTCTTTTAGAATCTGTTCCAGAAGCAGTATTAAGCGGGTCAGAACTAACAGAATAGAATGAAGCATCGTAATAGTCTAGACACCATTCCCATACATTTCCCCCCATATCATATAAACCGTATGGATTCGCAGCATAAGAACCAACTTTAACTGAATGCCCGTCTGCATCATGAACTCCTGGAGTATCTCCATTATAGTTTGCTTTGGTATCCGATATAGTTCCGTCGTCTGTAGGATATTCAAATTTTTCCCCACCTCTTGCAGCATATTCCCACTGTGCTTCTGTAGGTAGTTTTACAGCATAATATTCAGTAAATGCAAAGGCACCATACCATTTTACCCAGTTCACTGGCCAATCTGATTTTTCTGAGTCAAGTAACTCAAAAGTACTATTGGAGCTGTTAAATGAAATCCAGCTTTTATTGTCAATATGTTCTGCAGATCCGTCACTGGTGCAACCTCCTGTTTCTCCCAATTGTAAGAATACTTGTCCTGAATTTGGTGCATCACCAGCTCCTATAACCATGTTTTCGGTAGATGTTCCACAAGGATCTGTTGCTGACTGCGCTGAGACAGTAATCCAGCCATCAGCATATGCCTTATTTAAGAAGTCAATATATTCCTGATTGGTAATTTCCTTTACCGATATTTTAAATGCTTTAAGTGTTACTTCAACAGTTGGCGCATCTGAGGCTTGAGTAGAGCCTCCCATAGCGAAAGTTCCTGCTGGAATATATTTTAAAATAATTCTTGTCGGGAGTTCGGAGTCTCCAGTTGTTGCTTCAGTAGTGGTAACTGTGGTAACTGTAGTTGCAGCTTCAGGCTCAACTTCTTCTTCCTTTTTACAAGAAACGAAAATTAGTAATGCACAGATTGTAATAGTGATAGGTGAGAATGTTTTCATAATCTTAAACATAGTTTAAACTTCGATTTTGTGTTTTGTTGTGTTTAAGCTTGCTGTGTTTGCATAGAAAATAGGAGTGCTTCTTTTTCAATAATAGCTGAAGGTATCGATTCATGAAATTAACATTATTTTTATAGTGCTGTACCTGACAAATAACCCAATATTATTTTGGATAAATGAGCCTCTTTTCAAAAAATTCTATTGAGGGAGTCACTAATAATTATTGTTTTTTTAGCACTGTTCAATTTTATTATCCAATGCTTGCCTTAATTCTTGATGAATCAATTTCCTATCTTGGAAAAATCTAAAGTACGTCACAAACGAAAATCTGAGATTGCGTTTCCTTAAAAAGGTGCAGAGCTATTTTTTCGCCAATGTATAGAAAGTCATTCTTTTCCTCGACTTAATCATCTTTCCATCTTTCGATATTTTCCATTTGGAATGAAAAGAAAGCTCAGAATTGTAATCCTTAAGAATTACTTGACCATTTTGTAATTCCCAATTGCCTCTAACATTAATCGGTTTATTAGAGTTCGAAAAATCTTGATAACTAAAGGTGCTATCAACATTTAAAACCAATTCAATTTGTGTTGGATCATTATCCGAAACCCCATAGGTTCCGATAACGTTTACTTCTTGTTTATCGGAGAAGGAGGAAAGTATTAACACTAAACTTAAGATCCATAAAGTTTGAAGAGTTTTTGTCATAATCGTTTGTTTTTATCGTGGTTAATTCTAGTTCATAAAAGTAACCAATACAAATGTCTCAATTATTATTTCTTCACAAATTACTTCTTAGCTTTGAGTGATAAATTCGATAAAGAATATTCAATGGAAGTGTTTTCTAAATTCAAATCAAGGGCATTGATGTTAAGATCAATAATTTTTAAGGTTGGAGACTTACAGTCGATTTATAGGATCAGTTGATTTTGCCATGGCTAGGATTTAATGGAATAGTGAGTTCGTTTCTAAGGTTATTTTCATTAACTAAATATTTATAAGTCACTTTTGCTTTCTGTGATAGAAACCTAAATTATAATCCTCACAACAACTTAAACCACAAACTGGATATCCAACACACCCAAAATCATCTACTAATTTTCATGGAAATATAAATTTTTCACATTCGATATTTTCAATTACTAAATATTTGTGGTCATTGCAAGCAAATATCTCGTTGCTAGAATTGGCAAAAAAAAGCCCTTTAAGGTTTCTCTAAAAGGGCTTTTACATTTATGTTGTGGAAGGCTATTACTTCTGAATAACGACTTTTTGAGTGGTTACAGCTGTGCCAGAATTAATACGCAATACGTAAGTTCCGTTGTACAGGGTTTGTGTGTCTATATACCAAATGGTAGATCCTTGTTTTATTTGAGAAGAACGTACAACCGAACCCTCCATATCAATCAAGTCAATATTTATATTTGATTTTACTAGTCCTCCAGCTTGAATAGCAATAAAATTTTGAGCAGGATTTGGAAATACACTAAAGCTTGGAATTACTGAATTAATATTAATCGAAGTAGTGGTGTCTGTATTATCAGTTACCTCTGTCGAATAAACGTTAGTAGTTTCTGTCACAGCATTCACTTTAGAGGCAGTTACATTGCCATAAAAGGTGGGTCCAACAGCATATGGATATGAAGAGTTCCAATTAGCATCAACGGTTGCGAAATAAGCATAAATGCCATTAGGATATTCTGGAGTAACAGAAAACCGTCCGTTATGCTGATCTAAATCTCCGTTTGCTGAGTTGTATTCGTAATCTTCGCGGTAGTGACCAATTGGATATCTAACATTTACGGCAGGACCATCAGTTACATTAGAACCATCTGAATAATGGGTTCGGACGGCAATACTTCTAAGTTTATAAGAAGATTCTATTCTTGCAACTCCACCAGTACCGTCAACATTTGCATAGCCATATGCACCATATATGGGAAAGCCGTCGTATGCAAAACCAATAAGTGGAGAATGACTATTTGCATCGATAGCGTATAAACCATCGGCGTCATAAAGGTTACAAATATTAGATATTACGTTTTTATCCAATTTAAATGCTGAAGGGTTTTGGTGATGGTGATAGTTACCTCTTGCAGGGTGACCTTTTGAGCAATCAAAACCATCCATTTCTGCTGGTACGGCATCTCTGTTCCAAACACCATCGCCTCGACCGCCAACGGGTCCACCTTGATCTGTTGCAGCGCTTAGGCTATACGACACCCCATCTCTGTAGTCAAAAAGAGCAACACCATTAATGAAAACACCTATGTTACCTCCATTTGTTGAAGTAGATGTACCCATATTCTGAGCTGGGTTCAATGGGAATTTGAAAATTGCATTTTGAGCAGTTGCAAAAGATGGGTTTCTATCTAAAAATGGACCTGTAGCATATGCTGGAATTCCATTAGTATGGACATAAACACTACTAGCGGAGTATTCTACCTTTTGAACGTTGGCTAAATCATTATCTTGAATTACTGTAGAATTCCCAGACACGTAATGGCTACCTTTTATACTGTCATTTTGTAACCATTCAAGGATTGCAGGGTTTGTTTGAGCAAAAAGAAGATTGCCCATTAAAGTGATTGTGGTAAAGAATAGTATTTTTTTCATGGTGTTCATTGTTTTCCTAATAGACGCTTTGTATTTTTAATTCCTTCTGTCCTTATCAAATTAGTTTCTTGGGAATCCATAGTCTGGGTTAAACAGAAATTCCCTGTCGGATAAAGTGAGTAGAAATGCAATTAGATCCACCTTTTCATGTTCAGTGATTTGAATAACGGGTTTGTTCTGCTGGTTTATAACATTTAATTCCTGATCAGCTCGGTAATGATTGAGCACTTCGTTCAAATTGTTGTAGCGACCATCGTGCATATATGGAAAGGAATATTGAATGTTTCTTAGTGTTGGAACTTTAAATTTGAATAAATCTTTACTCATTCGAGTAACCTGATATCTTCCTGAATCTCTGAGATTTGCATCTGGTTGCAGTCCGTTGTTCTCGAATTCAGTAGTTGTAAATAAAGGCTCTTTATGGCAGCCGTTGCAATTTTGCTGAAACAACTTATAGCCATTTGCTTCTTGTTCAGTAAACTTCAAAACACCCGCTTTTACTTTATCGTATTTAGAGTTTGCAGAAACTAGCGTTAATTGAAACTGGGCAAGGGCTAATAATAGTTGTTTCGAAGTTATTTTTTCTTCACCAAAAGCAGTTTTAAAAAGTGCAGGATAGACATCATGTTCATTAAGCTTTGGAAGCAAAGTAACTAAGTCGTTTCCCATTTCGGAAGCATGAGAAATAGGAGCAAGGGCCTGAACTTCAATATTATTTACTGCGCCATCCCACATAAATAGTTTGTTCCAAGCTAAATTTATAAGTACCGGAGCGTTTCGAGTTCCAATACTATCGTTGATTCCATGACTCAGCGCATGATCAACATGGGTAAATGCAGTAAAAGAAAGATGACAACTGGCACACGATACCATATCATTTCGTGATAAAATAGGGTCGTAGAAAAGCTTCCGCCCTAACTTTACACGCTCTTTGTACAAAGGTTTTTTCTCAAAATCGTAATTCGGTTTTGGCCAATTTGATGGATACTTTATCTCGATTTTAGTTTGGCTCAATTCGGCTGCTCCAAATCCAAATAGAAAAATTGAAGGCAAGAGAATGAGTATCCAACTATTCATTTTCTAAGGAGAAAATAGGAACAAGTAATTCGGAAAGTAGTTTAGCATTTTTTCCTGGAGACATTATGTTGTCTGGTAATTCTGCCGGTATACTTTTTAGGAACTTCTCAAGGTCAATTAAAACTACAATTTTTTTGGAAGTCAAAATATCTAATCGAATTTCTTGAACGGTTTCAAAAGGGTTTAAATAGCCGCCTAAATGATATTGAAATTCTCGATTCCCATTTTCAGTAGCATAAAAACCTTCCAGTTTAAAATTTATGTACCCACTTTGCCATGTCCAATACATGCCGAGAGTAGGGTCTAAGTCACCGCCATATGCTCCTGAAACATTAGTAATACTGTCAACTCCAAGTTTAAATCGAAAATCGTTTACTAATAATTCCTCTTGAAATTCTAGCTGCAATTTTGTTGATTCGGGCTTAGCCAAGTCTATAAGATGATAGCTGCTGTCGGTTTTAACTTTTTGTTTTTTGTGATTAACTAGATGCAATGCTCCTGCATAGAATTTGAGATTAGAAATAACAACTTCGTTGCTATTAACAGTATACAAATCCGCTGAATCTAAAAACAGTTTTTGACCATTTAGAATTGGTTTGAATTCTATTGTATACTGGCAATTGGCTGAGCAGTGCAACAGGCATAAACCGATAGTAATTAGGAAATTATTCAAGACTTTAAAATTAGGATATTTAAGTTTGAAAATAGAAGACCAATAATTACTTCAGTTAATTAACGTCCAAATTTGAAAACTTCCTTTTCATTAAGATATCACTTCCAAATTGAATAGGGTAAACTCTAAAGGTGAGGTATGGCTTCTTATACGAGCGAAAAGGATCTATATGCTTGAACGAATTAAAACAAATGAACTTACCTTATCCAATCATATAATTATTCAACTCATCAATCATTCCTGCTAATAAATCTTTATTCTCTGGATCGTCCATTATTGCATCCTTAAGTTGAGTATTTACCTCTACAATTTCCTCATCTGTGGGTGCATTTTTAAAGGACTCTACAATAGTCAAACACTCTAGGGTTACCATGTAATCTGACTTGATTGCTAGGTTCACAATTTCATCTAAATATGGAAGTGCATCTAACCTAGATTGCCAGAATGTCTGCAGAATAAAAACACGAATTCCTTCATACTTTTCATCGTTTAAAGCATCTATCAGTGGCCTAGCAGCATCTTGGTCCTTAAGGTCGTTAAGTAAGCTAACTACTGTACTAAAAACAGTGTCGTTTTCAGTGGCGGATAACAAATCCAATAAAGGAACGATTAACTGAGGGTGACCGTTTTCGCGTAGTTTTTTTATGGCTTTAACTGTTTTTTCCTCGTCGTTCGAAGCGAACACTTTTCTTAATGTTTCTTCCTGTTTTGCTAATTGCACCTTTGATTTTACCACTTTCATTAATTATAATTTCTTGAACCAAAAATTGCACTTCCTATACGCACCATATTACTGCCACAAACCATGGCCATAGGATAATCTCCACTCATACCCATACTTAGTTGTATGAGATTCGAGTTCAATGCTTTTTGTTCGTCAAAAAAGGTTTTGAGTATTGTGAATTCTTCTCTAATTTGTTCTTGATCTTCTGTGTTAGAGGCCATTCCCATTAGGCCAACAACTCTTACGTTTGGAAATTCGTCAGCTTTCAATGCTGCGAGTAAATCCGTTGCTTCAGGATAGGGCAGACCAAATTTGGTTTCTTCCTTTGCTATTCGCAATTGAACCAAAATGTTTATTGTTCTTTCGCATTGGCCTGCTCTTTTCTGAATTTCTTTTGTCAGTTTTCGACTGTCAACAGCATGAATCAGATTTACAAATGGAGCGATGTATTTTACTTTGTTGGTTTGGAGATGTCCGATTAAATGCCAGTTGATATCTTGCGGAAGAGCTTCGTATTTATCGCAAAGTTCTTGAACTTTATTTTCACCGAAATCACGATGTCCAATTTCATAAGCTTCTTGAATTGATTCAATAGGCTTAGTTTTAGAAACTGCTACTAGGGTTACTCGCGTGCTAAGGCTCTTCTGTATTTTTTTGAGGTTATCTGAAATGCTCATACTACTTTTTATACTTATCGGATTCTATTCAAACTTTTAATCAGTTTTTCGTCTTTTTTTATTCCTCGAAGTGCTAATACCAAGAAAATAACTGCAGCTATTGGCAGAAAGCTAGCAAACGTATAGTTCACCTGTGGTAGAGTTCCCTCAAGAATGCCAGCGGGTAAGGTTGAAATAGCAAAGAATACCAAACCTACACTCGCTAATTGAGCAATTATGGCTAAGGTTACGAGTTGTATTTGAACACTTCTTTTTTTGAAGTTAAATACTGCGGAAATGGAAAGTAGAATACTAAAGAAGACGACAGCGCTCAAACTCATATTCGGTGCTTCAAAAAGTACTTCGCTGGTGTCCTGATAATACAGTCCCATTACCTTCATAAGATAGACATTGTCATTCACCTCAAAATTTGCAAAGCTTAAAAAAGCAAATAGAAAGGTTAGGATTACGGAAACAAGCAAATAAGCGGATTGAATTCGTTGAATCATAATAAAATTTTGCTGCAAAAATATACTTCTCGATACATTTAGACTTCTTTACTATTCTTAAAACAATAGAAGTGACAGACTATTTTCTCAATTTGAGTGATTCGACTCAAAGAAATGGAAACGAATTTTAGAGAGAAACTTTGTTAAGATCTTACCTTGCTTGAACGAAAACGATTTTTAACCATTTTAAACCAGCCTAATCGGTCGGAGTTTCTGTAGAATAACCAAACTATAATAGGAAGGTAAAACTCATTAAGATTTTGAGGCAGTACCACCCAAAAAAGTAGGCATAAGAGTAAAGTTAAATTAACACCATGCATTATCAAATTCAAAAACTTGACTTTGGGCGCAATGAGATAGGCAATTCCAAAAGGGAAGTATAATGGCATAGCCCAAAGAATATTCCAGTTTGGACGTGTTCCATTATGATCGGTAATGAACCATAAAAAGAAAATTAGGCATCCAGTCAGACCAACTATAGTGTAAAGCAAGCCATCAAAAGTACCAATCAAGAAACGAACTTTAGTCATTAGCACGAGTTCGTGTAAAATAATAAACGCTAAAAATATTACCAAGGGATGAAACCAGTTGAACCCTTGTTCAACTATTGGTCGAGCATCAATTATCAGTTTGTTTTCAGTAACCAACGGAATTTCTCCATTCTCAGTTATTATGGTAGCTCTATCGAATTCATCCATTAAATAATCTGGAAGAAAAGTTTTAAGTAAAGGAGTACAAAGCTTATCGCATGGGGTTCCAAGACCCAAGTCAATTCCAGCATCAGACCATGGCATTTGGCGTAAGTATAGATCAATCATATTTCGAAAAGTCTTTTCCTTTTCCAAAGCCAGAAAGTTGAATTTAAGTTGATTGCCCAATATATTTTCAAAGACATTTCGAGGTCGAGTACTGCAATTATCGTAGAAAAAGTCATACAGGTAATAACTGTTTTCTGGTTTCGCATTATTGATTAGAAACTCAAATGCTAGCTGTTTTTGATTTGAATCGAGGTTTAGTACTTGTTCTCTGACCCAACGTTTTTCGTATTGATAGTTTGCCACAAAACGATCATACGATTCAGTAGCTAATCGGTAATTCAATTTACCCATTGTAAATTGAAAGTAGAAATCGTCAGAAAATGCAAATGTCCCATAGTTGAATGCTACGTCCACATTTTGTGCGTCGTCCTTTATTCGAATAGCAGTATGACCAAAAATAGAGTATAGGTCATTTCCGGGTCCACATGTAAGTAAACTGACTTTGGCTTTGCTAGACAGGGGCCGCAGTTGTCCTGAAACTTCTTTGGGTAAAAATGAACTTATGATTAAAGCTAAAAAGGCAAGGAATCGAATCACAGAAATGGTGTTTTAAATTCAGCTAACGTTGGAAATAATAAATCTCGATCGGAATGAATACCGTTTTTAGTGGGCCAGTTGCAGCCAAACGAATCAAAATGAATGCCTCCATCATTTGATGCACTGTGGACGGTGCTGGTTAGATAAACCATACAGGTATTGTCTTCTTTTACACAAAACCCATGAGCAGTTCCAGTAGGAAGATATACCCCCTTTGCATTAGTACCACTCAACTCTACCATTATATACTGTCCGTAAGTTGGCGATTTTTTGCGAATATCAACTATCACGTCTATTAAACTTCCTGAAGTGCAATAGACAATTTTTGCGTGATCGTCTGGCGGTGTTTGAAAATGCATTCCTCGAATAACGTCTTTGTTATTGACGGAATAAAAACTTTCCTTAAAATCAGTTTCGAGTCCTTGTTCTTCCATTTTTCCAGCGTGGAATGTTTTAACGAATGCTCCACGATCATCTTTAATATTGAAAAAATCAATTTCAAAAACACCTTCAATTGCAGTTGGGGTAAAATTGGTCATTAGTCCTTAAAGAATGATGTGATTTGGGATTCTGTAAAAGACTTAATGTCTTCTTCAGCTTTAGATGCCTTGTACCAGGCTATTGTTTGTTGAACTGCTTCCTTAGCATTGTATTTAGGTTCCCAGCCAAGTTCATTTCTAGACTTATCAATATTCAGCCTTAAAAGACCAGCTTCGTGCAGTTTATTTGGGTTAGCGCTAACTTCATAGTTGCCCGAACCCCAAATTCCAATAGCCGTTTCAACCAACTCTTGAACGTTCATACGCTCCTTTGGATCAGGACCAAAGTTGTAGGCTTCAGCAAACTTTGCAGGATCATTTTCCATTTTAGCACCTAAAATGAGATAACCATGAAGAGGATCTAGCACATGCTGCCAAGGACGAACTGAATTGGGGTTTCTAACTAAAATAATTTCATCAGAAATTAATGCTCTTGCAATATCAGGGATAATTCTGTTGTCGCTCCAATCACCACCGCCAATTACGTTTCCAGAACGAACCGAAGCAATAGAAATTTTGTGCTCGTCATATTGTTCTGGATTAAAGAATGAAAGTCTATAGCTGCTGATTGCCAACTCACAACAAGCTTTTGAATTACTGTAAGGATCATATCCTCCTAAAGGTTCGTTCTCTTTATAGGGGGCCTCATGCTCTTGATTTTCATACACCTTGTCGGTAGTAATCATGATACCGTTGCAGGACTTGTTCAATCCTCGCATTGCATCAAGCACATGCACAGTGCCCATTACATTGGTTTGAAAAGTCTCAACAGGATTTAGATATGAATCAATTACTAAGGCCTGAGCAGCCATGTGAAATATAAAGTCCGGTTGGAACTTATCAATTTCTCGATGCAGTTTTTCACGGTTTCGTATATCGCCAATTACACTTTCGCAATGCAATTCAGCGCGCACCTGATGATACAACGCATTGTGTTCTATGGGAGGAAGAGAGTATCCTTTTACTTCGGCACCTAATTGCTTGAGCAAAAGAACCATCCAAGTTCCTTTAAAACCCGTGTGGCCTGTTAGGAAAACTTTTTTTCCTGTATAAACCGATTTTAGTTCTTCAAAAGTCATTAATAGTATTTACCAGTTTTTCCATTTAGGATGCTCATCCCACATTTCATTCAGTTGCTGATTATCTCTCATTGTATCCATACACTTCCAGAATCCAACGTGTTTGTATGCCACCAATTGATCAGCTGAGGTAATGTCTTCCAGCGGTTGACGTTCCCACATGATATCGTCTGCGTCATCGTGCAGATATTCAAAGACTTCAGGGTTTAGAATGAAGAATCCGCCATTAATCCAAGCCCCATCTTCTTTTGGTTTTTCAGCAAAAGCTTTTACATTTTGATGCTCATCAATTTCAATCATTCCAAAACGACTTCCTGGCTGAACAATACTCATTGTTGCCATCTTGCCATGTTTTTTATGAAATTCGAGTTGCGCATTCATATCGATATCGCAAACACCATCTCCGTATGTAAGCATGAAGGTTTCATTTCCAACATATTTCTGAATGCGTTTTAATCGTCCACCTGTCATAGTTTCTAAACCCGTATCTACTAAAGTAACCGTAAATGGCTCAGCATTAGTTTCGTGAACAATTACGTTATTGGTTTGAAGGTCTATAGTGACGTCAGAATTATGCTTGAAATAATTCAAGAAGTATTCTTTAATCATGTGCCCTTTGTAGCCTAAACAAACAATAAATTCTTTATGTCCATAAGAAGCATAAGTCTTCATAATGTGCCAAAGGATTGGTTTGCCACCAATCTCTATCATTGGTTTTGGTCTAAGATGTGATTCTTCTGAGATTCGAGTGCCTTTTCCTCCGGCAAATAATACGACTTTCATAGTGTGTTTTCGTCCAAGTTTAGAAGTAAACAAATATATCAAATTAGCTAGGCGGGGATATTCTTTGCTAATGAAGCGCTGTTGCTAATTAGAGTCAAAAGCTGAATTATACAAAGTACTTAATAAAAGTAGAAACCCTCTCGTCTCATTCCTCATCACCTTCCCTGTTGAGAGGGACAAAGAAGTGCAAATTAGATTAATTGGTGCTAATTACTGGTCGATCTAAAGCCTTAAGAAATGCATTGTAAACTTGAACCAATCCGTAGACGTCCATTTTACAATATTCTACCAAATTATCCAACTCTAGTTTTTCATTTTTGTCGTGTTGATCATCACACAAGATCTGATACAATTGAGACGCTGCTCTTCCTGATTGCACAGAAAGAGATTTATAACTATTCGTTGGATCCACTGCCGGCAGCACATGTTTCATAGACGATAATCCTTTCATGGCTGGCAAGTAAAAGTGTTTGTTTGCTATTGGTTTTGCAAGATCAATGATTTTATTAAGGATGGAATCTAAATCGTTAGCCAATTCTGGGTATTCTCGAATCAATCCCCTAATAACTTGTTTTTCAGTCATTGGATCGTAGACCAAAATGGTTTCCGATGCAGCACAGATTTCAATTAATGCGTCAGCAAATTGTCTTCTTGGATCTTGTTTTGGAGTTCCGATATAGGAATGAAAAGTTAAGGAACCATCGATGGATTCGCACTTATAAGCTGCAAATAAAAATGGAATAATTTGAAAGGGTTTTACTCCGGGGAAGGGAGGAAGTGCTGGTAAGTATCCTTCAAAATCCAAGAACAAAATTGGAAATTGAATATGACTCATGAATTCAGTTAGTGATTCGTGATCCACATATTCTTCGGCTTGGGTTTCAGAAAGCAAACTGCCAGCCTCAAACTTTGAATGTTTTAATTCATCAATAGTTTTTACTCCACTGTTCCACCATTTGAATTTCGTTTCTCTTGAAACTCTTCTAAGATTAAAAACTGAATTTTCAGGTACATGTTTCCAGCATTTTGATTTGAATTCGCAGCTATAAGGACTCAAACAATATTCTCCAATAGGCAAGTCTGGTGATGTCTCTAATTTTAAGGTTTTTCGAAGTTCTTTAAGTGTTGACTTCAGTTCATTTTCAAGTTTGTTTAGGGTTGGTAAAACATCAGTTTTTTTGAATAGCTGGTGGTAGTCAATTTTTTCTGACCTGTTGTATTTGGTGTTAATCGTTAGCACATAAAAGTGCGATATTTTTAATCCAGCTTCTCTTAAAGTATGCAATTGGAAAGTAGCATTTTCCTTACTATTATCAGAAATTTTAGTGGAAGACTTTACGATAAACGCCTTCCAAGAACCCGATTTGTTTTTCTGCAAATAGTGAATGTCGCACATCAAATCCATTCCGTAGAAAGAAGGATAAGCCAAAACAGTTACCCCATTTTCAATAGCCAATTGCGTTGCTTCAACAGAAGTATTCCAATTTTTAGTTCCTTCGGGATTTACCCGTGCACATAAATAGGATTCGGAAGGAAATAGTTGTGCTGCAGAATCAACCAACTGATTAGAGGCGAGCTTTATCAGCTTTCCTTCATTGGGTAAATTTCTAGTGTCTTTTGATCGATTGCGATGCAACCAAAGAGACTTTGGGCACCTAGAGCCTCGGCTATATGACGATCGGCTTATTACAGTTTTAAAATTAATCAACGAAGTAAGATATTCTGAAAATCTGTTTGTAGAGATTTTAATTGATGGCAAATTAATCGATTTTTCAAGGACAATTTCTGATTTAAAGTATTTATTCTATGTTATTGCGAATCTGCTAAGAATATACACTACGAAACAAGTAAACGTTGCGAAATTTTTCATTTTCGTTACTATTTTGGTTGACGTGATTGTTATAGGAATTAGTATTCCAGTGGTTCTTGATTTGATAGTAAGTTTAGGTGACTGGTAAATTGGCAAAGTCCTAAACACTTTCGGTGAATACAAAACAATATTCATCGGTTATATATTTTGGGTTTTAGGTTTGGTATTATTTGGATTAACTGGCGAAGGTTGGATGGTGTATTCCTTTATTGTTGTCTATTGTTTGGGTGGCTTTGCCGGGCCTACTTTGCAAGGTCTGATTAGTAATGAAGTTCCTGACAATGCGCAAGGAGAATTACAAGGAGCTTTAACTAGTTTGATTAGTGTAACTAGCATTGCGGGACCTCTATTATTTACTTGGGTTTTAGGAGTTTTTAGTGGCGTTGACGCTCCGTTTCATTTGCCTGGAGTATCTTTCTTTTTAGGAGCAATATTGGCAGGTCTCTCCATGTTTTTGGTGGTGAGAAATTTAAGGAAATCAGCTAAGAGCTAATCGAGACGAACAGGTTTTCCATCAAGGGAGGTGGTGTTCTTTAGTTCTTGGTATTCCCGAACTCCAACTTCGCCTTTCTTTTCTGCCCAAAGATTAAGCGTATCTCTTTCTCCTTTATAATCAAAGTAGGGAACGCCAAACCCACAGGAATTCTGAACCGCATCTATATGAAGCAAAAGTAATTGTCGGCTGCCTGGAACTTTTGGAAACAAGCTAATGTATTCTTTCCATTTGCTATTTGAAGGCAGAATGGCCTCAGCCTTTCCGTATAAACGTAAAATATTTGGAGCACCTTCAAATGCACACATCATAATGATCATTCTACCGTTTTCATCGACATGTGCTTGAGTTTCATTTCCACTTCCTGTCAGGTTAAGCCAAATGACTTGGTTTTTGGTAATAACTCGAAAAGAATCTATGCCTTTTGGAGATAAATTTATTTTTCCGTCAATAGGTGCCGTTGCAACGAAGAATAGTTTTTGTTTAACAATAAAGTCCAATTCTTTTTCTGAAAGCGCGTCCAAAAGTTTTCCCATTTTTTAAATTTAGTGATTTACTTTTTTATGTTCTTTAACTATCGTTTCTGCATTGACTTTTATGATAGAATCGGTCACAATTATTTACAAAATAAAAAACATGAAATTAGCATTGATTGCAGTATTCGCTATTCTCTCGTCAGTTTAGTGATTACCTCCTGATGAACAGGATATAATTCGATTAACTCTTTTCTCGAAGGTAATTCAAAATCTGAAAAATCAAACCCAGGAGAGACGGTACAACTTACGAGTGCAAAATCATTTTCGTTAACCACTTCAGCTGCAAACCAATCGCCTCCATGCACCACTAATTGAGGTATTTGATTTTTTACCAAATCATTTCCAATAAGATGCTCAGTATGCTCACCTTGAGGAGATATAGTATGCAACCGAATAGGTGACCCTTGGTGAAAAAACCAAAATTCATCCTGTATTATTCTATGAAATGCGGAAAAAGTATCCGAGGTCAGTAAAAAATAAATTGCCGTAGAATAGTTCCGTGAACCATTGTATGCCTCGCCTAATTCAGATTGTGGTATCTCCTCTTTGCATCTATAGGTTTCTTTATAAAATCCACCTTCAGGATGTGGTTTAAGGTCTAATTCTTTTACTATTTCTTCTATTGAATTCATTAATAAACTAATAATCGAGGTTCAGTCATTTCTTCCATTGTGTACTTTATGCCTTCCCGGCCCAATCCAGAATCTTTAACTCCGCCATAAGGCATGCTGTCTATTCTAAATCCGGGAATATTATTAATCATTACACCGCCAACTTCTAATTCTTCATGAGCCATTTTTACATGATCAAATTGATTGGTAAATACACCAGCTTGAAGACCAAAAGCAGAGTCGTTACTCATTGTAATTGCTTCTTTAAACGAATCAAATTTTTCAAGAACTGCAATAGGACCAAAGGCTTCCAAATCGCAAACTTTCATGCCTTTTTTTGTGTTGGTTAGCAGTGTTGGAGCATATAAACCATGCGCTTGGTCAATTACTTTTCCACCTGTTAAGACTTCAGCGCCAGCTTCAACGGCTTCGTTCACCCAATCACCAATTCGTTTTACATGAACCGGTTGAATAATTGAACTAATCATTACATCCTCATCGCGAGGATCGCCAATTTTGAGTTTTTCAATTTCTGCAATCAAAAGAGGTTTGAAGGCATCGAAAACGGTTGCATGGACTAAAATCTTTTGAGTTGAAATACAAATTTGACCAGCATACAAGAAAGCACCTATTGCGCACAATTTAGCTGCTGCTTTAAGATCTGCGGATTCATCAACAATTGCCGTTGCGTTTCCACCCAATTCTAAAGCTACTTTCTTTTTGCCAATGATGTTTTTGAGGTGCCACCCAATTTGGGGAGAACCTGTAAAAGACAGCATTTTCATTCTTTCGTCCGTAACCAATTTTTCAGCCTCAGGAATATCAGCAACTAAAATACTAAGTGCACCTGGAGGTAGGCAATCTAATTCGTCTACCATTTTTGCGAATGCTAATGCAACTAATGGAGTTTGAGGTGCAGGTTTTAGAACTACGGTGCAACCGCATGCTATTGCAGGCGCAATTTTGTGCAGTGCTAGATTCAGCGGAAAATTAAATGGAGAAATACAAGCAATCGGTCCTAGAGGAAATCGACGCGTGAAAGCTACCTTTCCAGCTCCATTATTGTAATCCATAGGCACCATTTCGCCATCAAAACGCACTGTTTCTGAAACTGCAGTTTTAAGTGTATCCACACATCTAGCAACTTCACCACGGGCATAGCTTATTGGTTTTCCTGCTTCTGCAGCTATAAGTTGAGCAAATTCTTCTTGGTTTTCAATCAGTCCAACACGCATTTTTTCTAATGCATCACTGCGTTGACCAGCAGACCATTTTTTTAATGCTTCAAATGCTGAAACTGAAGATTGAATTGCTTCTTCCATTTGCTCATTTGAGCAAAAAGGAACTTTTGTTATTTCTTCTTGTGTGTACTTGTCAATTACCTGAAGCGATTTCCCGTTTCCAGATTTATGCCAGCTTCCATTAATGTAGTTTTCGCTGATCAGTATTTTTTTATAGAGATTCACCATAACTTCCTGTTGAATTATATGTGACAAAGGTCTTTATTCTTTGGGTATTTTTTCTGTTTTTAAACGAATATTTTTTTTTATAAAAAAGATTTTAATCTCTGATTGATAATTTTATATCCACTTAAGCAGCTCGAAAAATCTTTGTTTTGTGTTTAATATCCGAGCGATTATCTTGTTGTCATTTTCAATGACTTTTATTATCACTCAATTTTTCTATTCACAGTCTATTGTTTTGGTGCAAGCAAGGCGAGCTAAGGATTTGATGATTGACCAAAAAATAAGTAGGCTCAAAAATCAACTTCTAATTTCTACAAGATCTACAAGTCTTTATTCAGTTGACCTTTTATAAATAAGACTTAATGAGAATAGTTAATTGAGTTAAAAGGTGCCGCATTTTGTGTTCCCCAACCCATGGAAATTCCAATGCTTATTTCCTTATTCTCTTGAGCTAGCGAAGTGCTAGTGGTACATAAAACAATGAAGATAATAAAAGTTGAAATAGATATCAAGCTATAATGAGTTTGGCTGATTAGATCGAAAGGTCTTTATTGAAAAAAATCTTACTTAAGTTTATCTGAAATTTTTCTTCTACAAAATTTTCAAATCCGAATTGCCTTTTTTTATTTGGCCATCGGATTTCACATTCCATTTTCTCTAAATCATAAATTGCTGTATACAAGGTCCCAAAACCTTTTTCAAACTCAGTGTTGTATAAAGGGGGTTGCATAAACTTACCTTTAATTGAATTGGTGTTTTCCTCAGGGTTATACAAACATTTTTCAAGAAATTGCATACGGGGAAGCGTTGCAGACATAGATGCATAATTTTCCCATTCAATACTGTGCTGGTGGTTAGTTCCTATAGGCGTTGCAACCACACTAACGGGTCTGTCGGGAGAAAGAAACACCGTTACAAATCGCTTCGTTTTGTCCAATATAGTTACGTTATAACTCATATGAACAGGAACACGGCGAAATACTGCAATTGCTTCTTCAACGGTTGAACAAGTCTCTAATACATATCTTAATACCAAAGGAATTCCAAACCCTTCACCCGATATATTTCTTCCACCAAAGGTTAGTGAAACAGCTAGTCCATCACCATTCATTCCGTCGAGTAATCCCCAAATACAATCACCAATCCCAATTACAGGTTTAAGCCAATTGGATTTGAGTAAAACACCTTCAAACAACTTTGGTGAGTAATCGTAATTTCGGATAAGAAAGTTGGCGTCCTTAGTCCAAGCAATTTGAGAACAACCGCTCATAAATGGGGGAGGGGAGAACTGACTTAAAAACCTGGATTCTACATCACCGCCACCAGCTAATTCGCACAATTCCTCGTATATTGGATAGATTTCAGGCATAGCGTCTCGCAATGCCTCGCTGGATGTTAGAAAGCCGGGACGATTCCGATATCCTTCTTGAAGAAACCACTTTTTGTAGTGCGCCCATGTGCGGTCAAAAATTTCTTTCCATTTTTCACCGGGCTTATCTTCTGAAATACTTCTAAGGTAGAGGAACATTTATTTTATATCAGATTCCGTTACCCTATAATACTCCGATAGATATCCGAGAGTTACAAAGTATCTTAATTTTATTGTTGTAAAATATAAATTGCTGAAACAATTTCAGCTTAAACAAATGCTTAATTAATCTGCGCTTTTTATCGCCAGATTAATAGGAGTTCGCTTACATCATTTTAAAACCACCAATTTCAGCAACTTTATCTTGAATTTGATTCACTTGAGTAGGCTCAACTGATTCAAATTTATTTTGGATAGCCGCTAACCATTTTTTCGATTTTTCAGTAAGATTAAAGTTGTCAGTCATCATTCTTCCTCTCATTACCAAAATACCTAAATCGGCACCCTCGTAAACGTAATCACCTTCTTTCATTATCCGCAAGAAAAAGGCTTCATCATCACCATCAACTGATCTCCGATGTGTATCCATCCTATCGTAATCAATAGACCCGTCTTCTTTCATTTTCCAAATACCCGATTTAGGAGCGCGTGTCACTTGTTTGATAGTATCATCGGTATGTTTGATGACCATTTGAGCCCATGAATCAATGTTTTCTGGACGTGCCCAACGACGATTTAGTTGATCTACATTTATCTCATAATCAACATCCATGAATTCCAAAATATGGAACAAAAACAATGGAACATCTGCCAAGGCAAATACTGCATGATTGGTAATAGAACTAGCCCCAGTAACCCTAGGGTTCAGTTCTCCAAGATACAATTCATTGGTATCTGTATCTATTAAAAAGTCAAGTTCAAAATAGCCCTTATATCCTTCTTTTAATAGTTGATCACCAAAAAGGCGTGTATATTTTCTAGCCTTGTCACGTATGGATTTTGTGAAACAATCGGCATAAATTTCATTTCCACACCAGCCACCTTTGTAAGGAGTAAGCTCTTTGAATCCAACCAGTTCGGTCATAAGTGGAGCTACAACAGTACCATGCTTCGTAACGCATGCTTCAATAGCTGATCCCATACAGTTGATCCGCTTCATGACTTTTACCTCTTTTTCAGCTTCAATTTCTTCAGCGTGTTTATTGTAATCCTGTTCAGTTTTAATGAAGAAAGTAGTATGTCCACTATCACCAAAAGGAGTTTGAACAACCCAGTCATGACCTAGTTTATCACCTTTCTTTTCTAAATCTTTATAACTACTAATTTTGGTTAAAACGTTCGGTACACAAGGTACTCCAGCTTTTTCGGCAACACGATTGGTGATTACTTTATTATCTAAATCGTTTCTCAATTTAGCAGTTGGAAATGCTACATCTAAACCAATTTTCTTGGCTAATTTCTCGGTCTTTTCATCAAACATCAAGAAAAGCGCTTTGCCTTTGTTTTTTCCTTTTGCTCTACTTTGAATGTAATCGACTACCTGCTTGTGTTCAAGCATATAATTATTGATATCCTCAATACTTTGAAATTCATCATGTGGAATTTCATCTGGAGAGAACACATTTGGGTGCTGACCATCAAAACATTCTATATAACAAATGAACTTAAATCCTTTTACCCATTCATCGGCTCCCAATAAGTTGAAATTAGTAGCACTAATGAAATAGATTGGAGTTTCATTTTTATAGAAAAACCTTCGGATATCTGAAATACCTTTTAACGGTTTAGTGCGTTCATTTACCTTTTTAGAAATTTTCTTTTTAGCGGCCATAGTGTGTTTTTTAAGAAGCTAAAAAGTACAAAATTTTGACTACTCGAATTAATTTGTTAGGGCATAAATATTTTATTCTGGTTTGTTATTGGTAAGAGTTGGTCTAAGTGTCAATTATTATTCAAAGAGGCTTAATCTAGCGATGCACAATCCCTAAAATATCTTGTTCAGTTTGATATATTATTGGTTTTATTGAGGTCGATTTTTGAACTTTAGAAGTATTTAAAAGTGCTGCTATGTTTTCATTGACTTCGTCAACACCAATGAGTTGCATGCAGATGTTATTGCCATTACAAGGTGCAATTTCAAAATCGTGAACACATGGACTACAATAAGTGTTCTTGTAAATTACATGTGCGTTATCACTCCTGCCGTATTGATCTGGTGAGCAAGGTCCAAATAAACAAATCACTTCTTTTTTTAATGCAAAAGCCAAATGCATTGGTCCAGTGTCGTTTGTGATTATTATTTCAGCACTGTCGATTAATGCAATAACCTCTGATATCGAAGTTTTACCAGCTGTACTTATTAATCTTGTGTCATTGATTATTGTTGAAATTGATTCGGTATATTCTTGTTCGGCTTTGCTGCCAATAAGGAAGATATCGTAGTCGGAAAATTCATTGAGTGTTTTACGTATAATTTGGATAAAATTGTTTGAATCCCAGCGGCGTTCTAATCTAAGATCTGATGAGTTGGGATTGATAACCAAATATTTTCTAGTATGAGAAAAGGGTTTTTGAATTGATTTTTTCAAAGGATATAATTCTTGATATTCATCATTACAGCCTATAAGCTTAGCCATTTGTAAGTAAACATTTGAAATGGGCACCTTGGGGTTGAAAAACATCATGTGGGTATAAATTCCCATTCTAAAGGAACTTGAACGCAAGTAAAAGCCAACTCGATTAGTGGATAATGAGAACAGGGTGAAAAGAGTAGAGAAGTCAGAATAAATTTCTAAATCAAAATAGACTCCTGGGCGCTTTTTAATTAATTGATAAAGTGCTAAAATATTGGAAGTTATAAAATTGATTAAACTGCTTTCATCAATCGTTATGATGGTATCAATATGATTAATTTTTTCAAGAATTGATCGATTTGCTTTGGTGCTAACAAAAACTAATTCAGAATTAGGATGTTGAACTTTTACAGCAGCAAGCATCGGTGTAGCTTGTATAATACTGCCCATTCCTTTGAATTTGCATACCGCTATTGTTTGATATTCTCTTTTTAAATCATGATTGATGGAAAGTATTTGCCCTAAGGCTCTTACTATGAAATTCAATGAGAATGCTATCGGCTTAGCGATAAAGGAATCAAGGAATATTTGATGCTTAATATTCATTTCTAATATCTTGATAGAAGTTTAAAGCACCAATTGAAAATGCTTCATTTTTAGGAACTCTGATATGCGATACGGAAGTATTAAACCAACCCCAGTGATTGCTTATTGGAACTATATAATGCAATTGATTTGGTGTGATATCGAAATAGGTGGTACCTAAATAAATTGAGTCATTAAACACATCAATTTTAAATTGATCGTCCCAATTCACTTGACCAAGCTCAACTTTGATTAGGACTCGTTCTTTGTTTCTAATCTCCTGTCCAATATTGAATTCAATAAATTGATCGCTGGTCTGATTAACTTCTGCATTTTTTAGGAGAACTATTTTGTCATTTATATTCTCGTTGTAATAGGTATTTAGAAAACGCGCAATCTGTCCGTATTGATATGTTTTTGCTTTTGGTATTGCCTGAGCTTTCAGAGTATCTCTGCTTACTATTTTCTTAGATTTCGATATCCAAATTGCCCTGTTGTTAATTATCTGATAAGGTTGATAGTTTTTGTGAATGAATTCGATAATCATATTTTGGCGCATGGCATTGTGTATGCCATCTGTAGCATCCCACCATGATACAGGATAATTTGAATAAATAACCACAGGTATCTTAGCGGTATCTAATTGATTTAATTGTTCATTTTGTAAGTACTCGTCTATGGTGTTTTGTAGATTTTGACAGAAATACGATGGAACCTCTCGCTGGCAATAGTAGTAGAGCATTGGAGAATTTGAAAAATCATAAAACGTTTGTTGTTCTGTCAAATTTTCATCTAAAAACATTTTAAAATCAGTGTGATTTTCATCTGCAAAAGGAGAGGTATTTAAAATTCTTCCTTCAAATTTTTCATTGAATTGATTATCCAGATTGGCAATAGAAGATTTTTCTAAGAAGGTATTAAGGGTTGTTCTGTCTTTACCGATTGAGTAATATTTTAAACCGAAAATAGAGAAGAACCCGATAAGAAAAAGCTGTAAGAAAACAGCGTTTTTTCCTTTTTGCTGAATAAGGCTAATGACAAATAAAGAGATCCCAAGAAACAGAGTTGAGATTAAATAGAAATCTTGTTTCTCCATAAACCCATGTCGCACAAGGCCGCGTTGGAAATTGAATAAATAAATCAATAATAGAAATAGGGTTGTGCTCAAAAGAAACTTTTCATTCCTAGAGGGATTGGAACGCAATCTAACAGAGGCAAGTATTATTAATCCAATACTCAGTAAAGGAAAAATTACATGGTGCAGAAAGTATTGTTGGTTAAATTCATAGGCTAAACTGGATAATCCATGCGCTTGTCCGCCGGAGAAGTAATGCAAAGCAATTGATATGTTTCCAAAAATATATTCTTGGGACGTGAGCAGAGCTAAGACGAACAATATTGAAATTACAAATGCTGAAAAAAGTACAGTTGACTTTAGAAGATTTGGAATCTTAATTTTTTCCGTTTGCGTAAATAGTATTATCGGAATGAAAAATACTACTGCAGATACAGTTGCGACTCCCGTGTCTAATCTCCAAAAACAGATTGCAGACAGTATTAAAAATAACAAAAAGTAATTTTTTACAGATTGATTAGCGGCTAGTTTATCAATATGAAAGAAAGCAATAATACCCATGAATAAGTAGGTGTTGAAAAGCTCAGGAACTAAAGGAAACGTCAGAATGAATACGAAAGCAATTAAATCGGAACGAAATAATTTCTTTAGAAAAAAATAGATAATGAAATAGAGTACTATGGAATTAAAGAACTCGTATATCATAAATTCTAAAGTTCCAGAGTAACCAAAAATTAGATGATAGATTATTCCATACCACTGTTCAGAAAACATATGTGAGGAAAGAAAATCAACAAAAGGAATTTCATGAAATTTAAAAATGCGCAGTTGAGAAACAGCGGGGTTGGCTAACTCAAATAGTTCATGAGGTTGCTCCATAAATGGAAGAAAATCAATCAGTAAAATAAAGATTGCAATCGCAGAAGGAATAAAGAAATAGGAAAATAGTTTTTGTGTTGGAATGTGTGATTTTTTAATCGATAAATAGGTATTCCAAACGATTAAGCACCCGGCGATTAGTCCGATGAAAACCGATTTATAAGAAGTGTTTATTCCAGTTTCTATTTTTTGATAAAAAAGGAACTCAACAGAAAAGAAGATAAGAAGGGGTACTAGAAAAAGTGGAAGTAAACGAGTGAAAAATGAATTAGATTCAATTTTAAAGAATCGATTTAACATATAATGGAGAGCAATAAAAGCTGTGAAAACGAGCGCAAATGAGGTGATCCCATTTTTAATTATTTCATCTGTAGAATTAGTTAGAAATAATACGATTCCGTTAACGATTAAACTTAAAACTAGTAATCGTAAAAGTAGAGTCGGCTGGACATAATATCGAGGAATAATCTTTTGCTGTTGAAGCAGGAAAAGAACATAACAAGCACAAAGAATAAAAGCAACAAGCTGAATAACACTTAAGAATTCAATACCATATAAGTGAGCTAGGATCAAAACTGAACCAATACCAGCACCGTTTTTCAGAAAAAGCCATTGGTTTAAACTGAACTGAGTATGTCTGGCCACTTTTGATTGCAACAGATACAATCCAATAAGTAAGATCGTGAACCCGAATAAAACGGTGTAGAATAGTTTAATTCGTTTAGAAATATCAATTCCGTTTGCACTTGCTTCACTAATAGTTATGTGCGAGATTTCATCCAGAATGAAATTAGAATTTCCAAAAAGATGTAATAGAATGAATAATGATGCAAAAAGAGAAGTGAAAACCAATTCACTTTTCTTTAATCCTATAAATTCAGTGCTAAAAATCATATCTCGCTACTTGAGCGCTTATACTTTTTGCTTTTCTTTAAGTTTTCTTTCCAGCACGAAGTCATTGAAAACTTGTAGACCAAGATCGGGTTGAAAACCGTGAATTTCTTTTACATCTAAAGCAATCATAAACTCAAGAATATCTTCACTAATTACTTGTCCTGGAACTAGTACTGGAAATCCTGGAGGATAAGGAATAACAAAAGCACAAGACACGATGGTTTTTCCTTTTTTAACCTGCTCCAAACATTCTTCCAATGAAATGAAATCATAATTTTCTTCGTCGTATGCCAAATAATATGCGCTTCTTATATCTCCACCAGGAACATCTTCCTTATGTCTGAATGCCTTGTGAAAAGCGCTAAAATCAGGAAGAGAGGGATAATCTTCGCACAAACTTTTTATTTGAACTTGACGAATGGTTGCTTCAGTTTTTGTCCAGCTTCTGGTTTCTTCATCAAGTTCTTTAGAAATTTGAAGCAATACAGAAATTAAATAGGCAATACTTCCTCTTCGCGTTCCGATATTAGTCATGAATAAAACTGAATTTCTTGACGTTTTATTAATTTGGATATTGAATTTATCCATCAGGAATCGATTTTTGAAGGTATCGCCATCAACTCCCGTCCTTCCAATATGCAAGTTGATTTTTGTTGGATCTAAAACGAATTCATCTTCACCCCAGGCTTTTTCTAACCGATTCCAGCCCTTTTTTGGATCATAATATCCATTAAGACCAGATTTACGGAATTCTTCAGGTATAAAATCTTGAACGGTCAATACATCAAAGTACTTTTTTAGTTGAGGATTATCATTGATCTTAGCACGTAGAATCATGCTTAATTCAATGCACTTTTCAACCATTTCGAAACCTTCAAACTGAACTTGACGACGACCAACGTCTAATGAAGCTAATATTTGATAATTAGCTGATGTCGAGGTATGTGTCATATAGGCTTCTAGGAAAGCATCCTTCTTTTTAGGGAAATCTTCATCGTAAACATGAATCATAGAACCTTGACGAAAGCTAGAAAGTGTTTTGTGAGTAGACTGTGTAGAATAAGCTCGCACAACTACTTTTTCTGGATCTGGCATAATAGAAACCTCACCTTCTTGTAGGGTCTTCTTGTATGCAATATATTGATCTTTATATGTTTTCGAAGCATATCGATAGTGCAGCTTTCGTGCAACATACATTGCAGTACGTTTCTTATAAGTATGGGTAAACGCGGCAAAACCGAACCAAGCTTCATCCCACAAGAAAACCATATCTGGTTTTATGGCAAGAACCTCTTGCATTAACTTCTCTACATTGTAAACCAGTCCATCGAAGGTGCAATTTGTAAGTACCAACATTTTTACTTGATCCAAAACACCCTTATCCTTCATGAGCATCAGTTTTGCTTTGATTTCGCGCAAAGGAACTGCTCCGTACATGCTGTATTTTTCGATTGGATAAGAATCCAAATAAACTGGAAACCCACCAGATAATACTTGTGAATAATGATGACTTTTATGACAATCTCTATCAATTAGCACATAATCGCCAGGTTTAACTATAGCTTGTTGAACTATTTTATTGGCTGTACTTGTCCCATTAGTAACAAAGTAGGTATTCTTGGATCCAAAGGCTTTAGCTGCCATTTCCTGAGCCTTTTTTAATGGCCCTGTTGGTTGCAATAAACTATCTAATCCACCTGTAGTTGCTGATGTTTCTGCTAAGAATAAATTTCTACCATAAAACTCACCAAAATCTTGAATCCAAAAACTTTTATATACTGAATTACCCCTAGAAATGGGCATTGCATGAAATACGGAAGTAGGTTGCTGAGAGTATTTTACTAATGCAGAGAAAAACGGAGTTTCGTAGCGTTCTTCCAAACCATGATGAATACTCAAATGCAGTTCTTGCAAGTCTTCTTGTCGATAAAATATTTTTCTGAACGTTGAAACTACTTCATCGTCTAAATCAAGTAGAGAATGGTTGGTTACGTAATATATGTCAATCTCGGGTCTAAATTTTTTGATAGACCAGGCAAGATAAGTTGCCAAATGTTCGTGATCTAATTCGTCGTAATCTAGTCCAGTAAGCGATGAAATAAAAGGTCGAAGTAACTTCAGTTTATTGGTTGATTTTGCAATAATGTCAAAACGAATTACAACTACTTGAATGTTGTAATTGAATAACATTGCAATTATTGCATCTTCAAAGCTTCTAGCAAAAACTGGATTATAGACAAACTGATCTTTGGGTTCTCTAAGTTTCCCTAAATTTTCTTGAAGTTCATGCTCTTCTTCAAGATTTATATTGTCTACAAAGAGTGTTTCAAAGTAGTGTTGATTGTTATTTAATTCAGAAACGTCACCTTCATCTTCAAATAGATCTAAATCTTTTTGGTGACCGGGGTTAAATCGATAAGACTCGCTAATCAAATGCCTTGAAAAACGCGCTGTTTTCTCATACATTGCTGAGGTATCACCTTTTCTTAGAAGTGATTTTAGTTCTGAAATCTGCTGCCAACCCGGAAAAGCCCAATAGCGTTCCATAATCATCAGGTCGGCTAAAATTTCATTTGCCCGAGTTGTTAGCTCTTCTGTATTTTCAATCTTGGATCGCTTTAGTTTGCTTGTTACTTCTTTTAGATCGCCCCAACGCTCAAATCGCAGCTGTCCTATTGTGTAATAAGTCTTGTCTTTTAATCGTAAGTCGCTATCTATTTTTTTTTCTACGTCCATTATTTATCAAGTTCATCTGCTGGGTGCTGCTCTAATACTGTCAAGCTTGGTGTTCTGGTTTTTTGTTTAGGCTTTAGTAAAGGACCTAATGAGTCCAAAAAAGGTAGCTTTTTATCTTTATCGTAGATATCAAAAATGGTTTTATGGTCCCTAAACGATTTTAACGTTTGTCCTAATCTTAGAACGCCCCTCTCTCGGCTACTTCTTACCCTATCCATATCAATTTCAATGGGTATAAACTCAGGGCCTGTGCTCGCCTGATAAATGATTCTACCATCAGGGCCACAAACAATCGAACGTCCAGTTCCACCATCGGCTAAACCATTAATATCAATTACAAAACATTGGTTTATAGCCGCAGTTGCCTGAGCATTTGCCAACTCAATATCTCTATCAATGGTACCCGTAAGTGAAGGATGTAGAATTACTTCTACGCCATTAACAGCAAGTGTTCTTGATGTTTCAGGAAACCACATATCGTAACAAATAGACATTCCAAAACGGCCCACTTCAGGTATGTCGAAAATCATAAACTCTTCACCATTTGCAACTCCTTCTTCATAAGGTAGAAAAGGAAACATTTTATCATAACGTCCAATCACTTCTCCTTCAGGATTAATAACTGAAGCTGTATTGTAAATTTTGCCATGCTTCTTTTGGAACATAGAACCAGGTATAAGCCAAACACCGTGTTTTTTAGCCATTTCTCTAAACTCATCTTCAATAGTATTTGGAAAATCTATTGCATTGCGTGTTAGAGGGCCAAAAGGAGCAAGCTCTGAGAATAATACCATATCTACCCATGGGTAGATTGACATCAAAACATCAAGTTTATGTTTCATCATGGCAACGTTACTGGTCCCAGCATTTACCCTCATTTGTATTCCCGCAATTGAAAATGGTGTCATATATTAGTTTACTATTTTAAATAATTAAATAAATGTTCAAAAGTGTAACGTGAAAATTTTAAAAGGAGTGGTTTCTTCTTAAACCTTCGTGCAAAAAAGTAATAAATTTTTCAAGAATGAACTACTTTTTTTATTTTTTCTTCACAGATTATCTCATATCAGTTATTGGGGGCTCTGTTTTCACGAATTCATTTGCCAGCATTACACTAAGTCCTCTTACCGCTCCAATTTTATCAAACTTAGTTTGCAATCAAATTTCCGCAATTCAAAATGAGATGATCACGATTTCCTGTTCACTTATTAGTGCCGATACTTTTCAATCGAGAATATTGTAACAGCGTAATTAATGAGCGTGTATTTCGGCTGGAGTAATACGTTTCCGCTATTGAATTAGTTTTGTGAAATGTTCGCTGGACTATTTTTTAATAGCGGTTGAGTCGCCATAGTTATACAAACTTATAGGTACCAAGAACATTTTTATTAAATGGGTATTTACACTTTCATTTCTGCAGATTGCATTTTTTGCAAATGCGTTGAGCGAAAAAAGAGTTGACTCACTGACACATATTACAAAAATTGATATTCCTGTAAACCAAGTATTGAAAATCAGGAAGATTGCAAAGATGAGTTACAACGGATGAGGAAAATTGATACGCAGGGTGTAATTAAAGGAGAGCCTTGGATGTTTAAAAGTGAACAGTAGATTGCTTTTGGGAAAACCTAATTTATAGCAATAAAAAAAGCCCGTTGGAAATCAACGGGCTTTTTATTTACGGACAGTTGTAATTAATTTTTTACTGCATTTTCTATCTCGTCTTCAATAATATCAAGTCCTTGGTTTAGTAATTTATTGCTAATCGTCAGTGGACACAATATTCGAATGTTATTTTTATAAGTTCCAGCACTAATAATGATAAGATTTTGGTCTGCACAACCTTTTACTATTTTACCACACAACTCTCCATCAGGTTGACGCGGATCTCCGTTTTTTACGAATTCAATTGCCATCATTGCACCTAAACCTCTCACGTCTCCAATTTGGGGGAACTTAGCTTGCATTTCTTCGAATCGAGAACGAATAATATTGCCAACTTCAATTCCACGTTCGTTTAAGTTTATGTCTTTAATGTATTGAATAGTTGCTAAGGAAGCGACACATGCAAGCGGATTACCAATATAAGTTCCCCCAATAGTTCCTGGTGCAGCAGCATCCATTACTTCAGCCTTTCCTATAACGGTTCCAATTGGCATTCCAGAACCCATTGATTTTGCCCAAGTTGATAGGTCAGGAGTGACGTTGTAATAATCCATAGCCCCCCAAGAACCTGTACGAGCAAATCCTGTTTGAACTTCATCAAAGATTAACATTATACCATGTTCGTCGCAAAACGCTCTTAATCCTTCTATATATGCCTGTGGAGCAACTGTAAACCCTCCTTCGCCTTGAACCAGTTCAATGATAATTGCCGCAACATTTTTAGGATCGACTAAATTTTTTCCAGCTTCATGCAATCTTTTTAATTCTTGCTCTACGTATTCCTCTTCAGTTAGCCCATTGCTGTAGCGATAAGTATTAGGGAATGGTAGGCGATAAACTTCAGAAGCAAATGGACCACAGTTTAGTTTATAATCTATTTTAGATGTTAATGTCATAGCCATTAACGTACGACCATGAAAAGCACCAGTAAAACATATCACAGCGTCTCTTTTGGTAGCTTGTTTTGCAATTTTTATTGCATTTTCAACTGCCTCAGCTCCGGTAGAGACGAGCATTGCTTTGGTTTTTTTACCATGCGGCAAAACTTCACAAAGCTTTTCGCAAAGTTCAATATAGGGTTCGTAGGTAACTACGTTAAAGCTAGTATGAATGTATTTTGCAGCTTGTTCTTGAATTGCCTTAACAACAGGCTCTGGACAATGTCCAGCATTAACTACACCAATTCCGCCAGCAAAATCTATCCATTCATTTCCATCAATATCAGTAATGGTTGCATCTTTTGCAGAAGCAACAGTTGCAGTATTGAAAATACTAATTCCGTTGGCAACAATGTTTTTTCTTCTTTCGAGTAATTCTACACTCTTTTTCATGCTCGATACCTACGGATTAGTAATAATAAAAATCAGGCCGCAATATTACAGTTAACTGAGTCTTTTTTATTCTATTTATAAAAAATATCTGTCACCATTTTTTGCAATGTGATATCCATTTTTTATAACGAGTTGATATTGAATGGAAGTTCTATCTAGCAAAGGATTCGTATGATTCATATGAATGAAAATAATCTTCTTTTTTAGGGCTTCAGAAAGCGTATCAAAACGCTGCATTGATTCCTTTACAAATGGGTGTGGGATTTCACTCATTTTTCTGCCCGGAATTTCTGTTTCATCGTAAAATGTAGCATCCAAAAAAGCATAATCTACTTTGGCAATAAATTCATTGATATTGCGGTTCCATTTTTTCCATTTATCAATGTCTGGAATAAATAATGCCGTTTTGCTTGGACCTGAAATTAGGAAGCCTGCAGTTTCTGAAAATTCATCTCGATGAGGAATTGAAATGGGTGTTATTCTAATTTTAGCATTCAATTGAATCACTGAGTCTGATTTTAGTTGCTTTAATTCTATGTTTTTCAAATCGACCAATTGGCTCCAAGGGCCGTTTGATTCAATGAATGATTTCATACGAGGAAGTACATAAACAGAAACGTTTTTGGAATTCATAACTTCTCTTCCAAGAAACATTAATCCTGTATAATGACCTATGTGTGCGTGGGTTAAGAAAATGCCGTTTGGTGTTTTGGAAGTTGAGCCTATTTCTTTTTGAAGAACCTGCATTTGAAAAGGTAGGTCAGGTGTGGCCTCGAATAGCCATGTTTGATTTGTTTTAGTAGAAACTAAACCAAGTGAAACTACTTTGCGGTCAGATTTTCCTGCTAAGAACAATACTCTGCAACATTCCTTTTGGCAACCAGTATGTGGTGATCCTCCGTCTTGTGTCGTCCCAAGAATTTGAAGATAAACTCCCAGTTTAGATTCTTGTACATCTACATTTTCAATAACTTTTTGTTGGGTTGTCTCTTTTCGTCCGCAAGAGAGAAACATTAAAACTACTATCAGGCTAAAAACTAATCTCATTCATAAAAGATAAAAATAAATCCCTAATAATGGGGCTTTTAAATTTTTAAACTAAAATCTATTTTCCAGCTACAATTGTTTTGTACTAAGTAGTAAACAATCTAGCCTTTAAAGTAGTCATATTTAGCGATATGGTTAATGTTTCCCTTGGTACAATCTAACTTCCCCTTTGCTTAGCAGCTTCTTTAATAGCAGAATTTCCGTTTAGGTGAAAAACGCCAAAAACAATTCCTGTTTAAGATTTACCAAATTCTCACTAATTGGAGTATTTGATAATGCCATTGTTATAGTTGCTGAGCAAGTTGATAAAAGCTCAGGTGCTATGATTTAACCGAATAAAGGTTTAATTTTCTTCATAGTATCTTGATTAATTATCGTAAACAGTTGTTCTAATTGCTGGGAACATCGAAATTATTTTTTGTGTGTGATAAACAGCTCCAATAGCTGTTATCCCACCATTTTCTGCAGCAGCTTTTACACTAAAGTCTGAATTATCAATAATTTTGGTTTTTGCTTACCCTTCGTTACTTCCAATAGGAGCAAAAATCAGCTTGTATTGCCGATCAATTATACATTAGGAACATAATAGAATCGGCAACCATTAGAAATTTAATTTTACATTCTTTATTTAGTTAAACAATGAATTAATATATATCAAGTATTTTTCTTTAACTAAAATTAATAGTAGTCAAAAAGAACTAACACTTTTCGTGTAATACCACTCAATCACCTCGTATTTTTGTATCCATGAGTAGCATTTTTGAAATAATAGGTTTAGTGTTATTGGCGTCGATTAAATTCCTTTTTGCTCCCTCGACAACTTATGCCTTAGGCTATACTTTTTGGCAAACCATTGTGATTTCCCTTATTGGCGCTTGGTTCGGTGTATTCGTGTTTTATTATGCAGGAGGTTGGGTTTTTGATTGGTGGTCAAAAATTTCTAAACCAAGTGATAAGAAATTTTCTAAAAAGAATAGAATCATAGTTTGGTTTAAGAATGATTTTGGACTCATAGGAATAACTCTAGTGTTGGGATTCGCTTCTATTCCAATCGTTAGTTTATTGGCGGCCAAATATTTCCGTCATTTACCGATAACAATTTATGCTTTACTGGCTTCTACGGTAGTTTGGGCGTTTTTATTGACAGGGATTTCTGTTTGGTTGATACCCTTTATTAAAGGGGCTTTTTAACTATTAGACTGATCCTTTAACCGATACTTGTTTATTAAAATCATAGTGAGATTTTGAACTCGCAAATGAACACAGCTTCTAATAGGCAGAACAGTTACCATTATTAACTTTATTAATGTACAAATTGTTCTTTGGTTCATAGAACTCTTACATTATCAAAAGTAATTTTGGTTTCGTAACAAATACCACTTTATGTTTTTAAGGTTAAAACGAGTTGAAAAATCGTTCTCTAGTAATAAAATCACAAAAGCGCTAAAGCCTCTTTCTGTTTCAATTGAAAAAGGTCAGCATATTTTCATTATTGGGGAAACAGGAAGTGGGAAAAGTACGCTGCTTCGATGTCTTGCTGGAATGTATGATATTGATGGAGGAGAGATAATTATTGAAGGAAAAAGTTTAGGAGGACCAGCGGTTAATTTAATTCCAGGGCATAAAGATATTCGTCTGGTGGAGCAGGACTTTAGTTTAAAGAAATTCAATACGATTTATCAGAATCTGGAAATGGCTGTTGATCCAACGGTATTAGTTAAAGAAAGGAGTAAGCGCATTAAGAAAATGCTGGATCTTTTTGGTCTACATAGAATGAAAAATAAACTGTCTACCGAACTTTCTGGAGGTCAACAGCAACGAGTGGCACTTGCTGTTGCACTTATAGAGTTGCCGAAACTATTATTGCTTGATGAGCCTTTTGCACATTTTGATCCACAACTAAAAAGCAGAATTTTTGAATATTTGAAAATTCAAATTAAAGAGCAGAAAGTAACTGTAGTTACTGTTACACATGATTTTAGAGAAACCTTAAAACACGCAAATAAAGTCCTTGTTCTTAACAAAGGAAAAAAGTTGCAATATGAAAAGGTAGATGTCATTTACCATCAACCTAAAGATATATACACAGCTGGACTATTGGGTGAGTTCAATGTGATCACCTTTACAGAATCGAAATGGCTAGTTCGTCCAGAAGAATTGAGTTTCTCCGCTACCAAAACAATCGAAAAGGTAAAGATTGAAAGCATTGAATTTTGTGGATATTATTTTGAAGTAGTCGTTACAAATAAGAACGGTGACCGACTTGTGGTTATTGAAAGTAATACTGATGCTCTCGAGCTAGGTGCTGAAGTTTACCTAAATCCGACTGAATTAACTCGAAAATTAGACACTAAAGAAAATCTTGTTTATGATGAATCATTTGATAGAAGAGTGGAAGTCGTTTCTGGAACTAGAAATTGAAAGTGAATACTTTCAGCAATTGGAGGTTGCTGTTAAGAAAGAATATCATGGAAAGTGCATTTATCCGCCTCAAGAGGATGTTTTTAATGCCTTCAATTATTGCTCACTGGATCAGCTTAAAGTTGTGTTAATTGGCCAAGATCCTTATCATGGAAAAGGTCAAGCAAATGGTTTGTGTTTTTCCGTTAAGTCAGATCAAAAGTTCCCACCGTCGCTCAAGAATATTTTCAAAGAATTGAAAGCTGATTTGACAATTGAACCTGAAAACGGTGATTTGAGTCACTGGGCAAAACAAGGTATGTTGATGTTAAATACCGTGCTTACTGTTAGAGAAGGGCAAGCTAATAGTCACGCTGGTATTGGTTGGGAAAAGTTTACAAGGGCTGTAATAAAAAAGATTGCAGAAGAAAAAAATGGTGTGGTTTTTATGCTTTGGGGAGGGCAAGCTCAAAAGTTCGAGAAATTAATTGATTCAAATAAGCATTGCATTCTAAAAAGCGGGCATCCTTCTCCTTTAAGCGCTAATAGAGGCTTCTGGTTTGGAAATAATCACTTTAGTCACACGAATATTTACTTAAAAAGTGCTGGGAAACTAGAAATTGCTTGGTGACCTAATTATTAACCTTCAAAAACTGCGGAGTTGAAAAAGCAAATTGGTAATTTCGAAATACGACCAATATTTCTAAAAGATAATGAGTCTATAAAGGCAATTGTTTTATCGACATTGAAGGAGCATGGGGCAACAGGAGAAGGCTTTGCTTCATCTGACCCCGAGCTTAATCAAATGTTTCAGGCGTATCAAGCTCCCAAAACAAAGTATTTCGTACTTCTACAAAACAATGAAGTGATAGGAGGAGCGGGCATCGGACCACTATTGAATGCTTCAAAAGAGTGGTGTGAACTTCAAAAAATGTATTTCCTACCTATTGCTCGTGGCAAAGGATTAGGTGTGCAGCTTATGAATTTATGTTTAGAAGCAGCTCAAGAATTCGGCTATAAATATTGCTATTTGGAAACTCTTGATAATATGCAAATTGCTCAATCTTTATATAATAAGGTTGGATTTATACAGGTAGAAAATAGGAGAGGAGGAACTGGTCATTCTGGCTGTCCAGTTTTTATGGAGCTTGAATTGTAGCGGTTATCTTAATTTGATTTAAAACAAAAAAATACCGTTTCGATAGGGCTTTTAAATAAGTTTGGAATTGAATTATTTACTGATCGTAATTCTCTCCACAGCTATAGTTCTTTCCCCTTTAATTCTTAATATGTACATGGCGCTTTCTAGATTCTCCAGAGAGATTTTAGAACGTAATGTTTGTCCAATAAGAACTTCAGTTGAAGAATAAACAACTTGACCATTTGCAGAAATTACATCAATGTTCACCTTCGTTTCATTAATGTTATTCAACTTTATTGTGAAGCTACCATCTGAAGGGTTTGGGTATATCGAAACTTCAACATTCGAGTTGTAAGTATCTATACTGGCACATTTTTCATCGTAAACAACATCGGCAGAATCTTTAGCAGAGCAATTTGCAGTACCAGAGTTATCGGTTACAGTAATAGTAACTTTTCCTGTTGTTGTAACTGAAATTGAATCATCTGTTGAACCTGTGCTCCATAAGAAACTTATTCCTGAAATATCAGTTTTAACTACAGGAATTGCTTTGCCACAGCCAGTTAAAGTTCCAGTGATTTTAAATACTGGAGCTGCTTCAATCGAAATATTTGCTGTTGCAGTATCTGCACAATTAGCATTTGTTGCGATATAGGAAATAGCATTGTTACCTATCATGCCAATACTTGGGTCAAAATTAGAGCCAGTTATACCAGTTCCAGAATATGTTCCACCAGCTGGAGAACCTTCAGTTAGTATTCTTGCATTGCCGTTGTTGCAAAATGCTGCAATGGCAGAGATAGCTGAAGTTGGAGCGGCAAAGACTTCAATAGATTGTTTTGCTGTATTTGAACAATTGTTAGCATCAGTAAATACATAACTAATTGTATCAATACCAGCACCAGCAAGTACGGAGTTAAATGCCCCATTAATTACAGAGGTGCCTGAATATGCACCACCTAATGGAGTACCACCTGCAAGCATTAAGCTACCAGCATTTTCGCAAATAGCAGATAACACCGATATAGAAACTACCGGAAGGCCATTAACTGTAACAGTTTGCATTACAGTATCTATACAACCGTCTCTATTTTCGAATACATAAGTAAGCGTATCTGTTGTAACCATAACTGGAGTATAGTTTCCTGCACTTACACTGTTACCGATATAAGTTCCTCCGAATGGAGCACCTTGATTTAATGAAACAGTATTACCACCAATACAAACATCAGCAATTGAAACAAATGAAGCCTGCGTAACAGAGTCCACTCTTATAAAACCCGTTGAAACATTTGTACAATTATTTGCATCTGTGTAGGTATATGTTACGGTATCCAGTCCTGCAGTCAAAGGCCTTAAAATTGAGTCTAGAACTCCATTAATTCTGTAAGTTCCACCTATTGGAGCACCACCAGAAATTTTAATAACCGTATCATTCAAACAAATACTTGCAGGAGTAGTTATCCTCGTAATAGGTAATGCATTAATTGTAACTAATATCATAGAGCTATCCGAACAATTGTTTAGGTCTGTATACTTATAAACTACAATATTGTTTCCTACTGATCCAGAGCTTGGGACAAAAAGGCCGAAATTGATGGCTGTTCCACTATAAGTTCCACCAGTTGGCGCAGCATAAGCTGGGGTAAATGCACTTGAACCTTCGCATATACTAGGTATATTAGAAGTAACGATAATAGGAATAGTATCTATTGTGATACCCGTAACTTCAGCCGTGTCGTTTAAGTTGTTTTGATCTGAAGAAAGTGTGGTGTAAGAAATTAAATTAAAAGTGCCTCCAGAAAGTATATTAAAAGTTCCAATTACGACTGTGTCTGCTGCTCCTCCAGCTAAAGAAGTAATGGTTGAAGAAAGAGTTGTGGTTACTCCACCCGTAATATCTACATTAATTCCAATACTGGTTTGCGTGCCTGATCCAAAGTTTGCCACTGCAACTTTTACTTGAGTAGAATCATTTCCACATCCATTTATAGGATCTAAAATGGCTGTAACGCCTATATCATTTGTTTGACAATAACATGAGGTATAGCTAAAAATGACGGTTACCAACATTATACTAATCGTTAGAAATTTTCTCATTTATTTTAGTGTTAGTATTTTCCTTTTTAGGAACCTTACGAAAGTAATAAGACTGAATTATTATAAGTAACGGTTTTAGTTTTAAAAAGAAACAGCCCTAGATAGGGCTGTTTCTTTTATATAGATATTTGATAATCTTTTTATCTAGCAATAATTAATGTAGAACTGATTTGTTCTCCATTTATGCTAATTAACAGAGAATAGGTTCCATTAGCAATATCGTGAATGTTTAATTGCATGTCATTCGATTTAAAATCAACGATTTTAGTTTCATTTCTTACCATTTGGCCTGTTCCAGAAACTATTCTCAGATTTACTCGAGTTGAATTACTAATTCCTTTCAAGTTTATTTTCACATAATTTGAAGCTGGGTTAGGATAGGTGCTCACTACAATGCCTGAACGTTCCATGATTCCCACGCAAGTTTCTTCATAACTAACGTTTATTGAATCTCTGCTAGAGCAAACTGCCTGAGTAACAGGATCAGTAACTTTAACCCAAGCGATTCCATTTTGTTTTATTTCAGTACTATCTCCAGTTGCACCATTACTCCATAAGTAGTTCATTCCAGAAATTGTTGTTTTTAAAACGGGTGCTTCTTCTGAACCGCAGCCTACTGTATCTCCAGTTATTTTGAATTTTGGAAAATCTTCAATTTCTATGTTGTTCGTAACGGTGTCAGAACAATTGTCTGCGTTAGTGTAAGTATAGAAAATTGCGTGATTGCCTATACCAGCAGCAATTGGATTAAAATTAGAAGTGTCTACACTTGCTCCAAAATAAGAGCCACCAGTAGGTGAGCCTTCTGATAGAACACGCTGTCCTCCATTAATACACCAGAAACCTAATGGACTTAGAAGTGCATTAGGAGCTGCTAAAACTGCAATTTGCCCTAAAGCAGAATCAGTACAACCATTTACATCTGAATAGGAGTATGTAAATGATTTGTTTCCGATTGAAGTAGTGAAGGGATTGAAAATATTAGTTGAAATAAAGCTGCCAGAATAAGTTCCTCCGACTGGCATACCGCCTGATAACTCTAAACTAGTATCATTTTCACAAATCTTCAGACTGCCTGAAAAACTTACGGATGGAGACTGGAATAAATCAAAAAACGCAGTGTCTATACTGATACAATTATTTTTGTCAGTAAAGGCATATGTAATAATATTTTGACCTAATGTGCCTTGCTTAGGGTCTAGAAAGTTATTGGTTACACTAGTTCCACCATATACGCCTCCAGTCGGAGTAGCAAACTTTAAAAGCAAAGTATCTGAATTTGTACATTGATTTACCACATTTGGAAAGTTTATAATTGGAATTGAATGAGCAGAAATATTAACCGTATCTGTAGAAGAGCAACCCACATTATCTGTCACTTTACAGAAGTAAAAACCTTGATTGGTCGCTGTTAAAGAAGCGGATTTACTTGAATCATTCCATAAATAGGTAGCATTTGCAGTTGAAGCATTCATTCTATAGTTGACGATACCTTTACAAAAAATAGTATCTGGACCTAAGTTAAATTGAGGACTAGGTAAGGTGTCGACAATCACCATTGCTCGTTCTGAAGGACAACTTTCTGCAGTAATTTTCCAATTGTAGAAAAAGTAATAAAACCCTGACAAATTGTTGATGGTTTGAGTAATCGACACAGAACCAGTGTTGCTTGTATATGGAAATACTGCCCCAGCACTATTTCTGTACATATTGCTTACTGAAGACCCAGAGGCGTCCAGTTTATATCCGTTTCCCGGGTTAATGATGAATCCTACACCTATTTCTATTGCAGATCCATTACCACTTACAAAAACAGTTTTTGTCTGTAATACTTGATTAGAAGCATTGAGCAGTCTAACTACCACATTTCCTGATGAGCCTGGGTATACTGTTACTGAATCTAGAGTAAACTTTGAGATCGCATTAAATACTAATCCTTCTGTAAAACTAGTAAAAGTTGCACCTGCTCCTATGCCGTTAGAAGAAGGTCCAAATAATGATTTAGAAAAACTGAATGTTTCTACATAAGCAGTATCTGGTTTTGTCACATTAATAAATTTCAAAGCACTGTCTGAAGAAATTATTGTGCTGCTAAAAGCATCACTATACCATCGGAAACCGGTGCTTCCATTTTTTGCAATAATCGTAGAATCTGTTCCCGAGCAAATAAGCACTCCAATCGGAACTGTTGGACTAGCAGGAGTCGCTGCAATTGTGATTGCTCCAAACTTAAGCGTGTCATTTTGTGGTTTTTCATCACCAGTTAATGCTGTAAAAGCATTGAAACTAATTGTACCACCATTTTTTAAACTGATATTACCAATTGAAATTGTATCGGTAGCTCCTGCAGATGAGGAAATTATGGTTTTAGAAATAGTTGTGTTTACAGAGCCTGTTACTTTTACATACACAGGAAAATTAGCTTGGGCTAATGCTCCATTATTTTTTATCACTACCTGAAATTTCATTGAATCGACACCACAGCTGCCGTTTATTGGATCAATTACATTGACCAATGACATTTCCTTTAATGGAGTTGTACCAATAAATATTTCTCCTATGTGAAAATCATAATCTTCAGAATCATCGGTAGGGCCATCTTGTGCTAAAAACCCAACTATTATTGCTGAACCTACATAGGAGGCTATTGAGAATTTGAATTCAGTTAGCGCACTGTCAATAGTTGTCCCTCCTTCAATAGCTCCTATAAAGTCCCATGTAATTCCACTGTTAGTTGAAACCATAACTTTTAAGCTATCATCAGATCCCATTGAAGCAGAGTTGCCATTATTCCAGTCAGTTATTGCTGCTGTAAATTTAATACTATCAGTTGCTTTAATAATGATTTTAGGACTTATTAGCCATTCTTCCCGGGTTCTTGTGTATAAATTAACACGCGCAGTTGTTTGTCCTAGATCAGCAGTTTGAGCAGCATTTGAACTTGTCCATGTAGAGGTGGTTCCTACAGGTATTGGCTTTCCTGAAGATTCATACCAACCAGATTGAACAGCGTTAAGGTTGGTTCCTGTAAAACCTGTAAATATTATTTTTTGAGGATTCGGAAAAGTTGTACTGAATGTAAATTTAGCTGGTTTAGAAGTATCATTACTGGAGCAAACTACTTTAATATAAATATCATAAGAAGTAGCAGAACTTAACCCCGTAATAAATGTATAACCACCTATAGCATTGGTGGTGTCTGTTACAGTAGTGCCATTTCCAGGAGTAAATCCGGGAGTTCCATATTCATATATGACAGTCTTTCCCGAACCAGTTTTAGAGTCGAAAACAATAAAATTATCCGTGCCAGAAGTTAAAGAATCGCGAATGTTACCCGGCGATTTACAAGTAGGTTCAGAAAAAGTGTATGTCCTTCCAGTATCTGGAGCTGTTGATAAATTAGCGGTTTCTACTGTTGATGAAGCCGTCGGATTTGTTCCAGTGCCGTTTAAAGACAAAAATGTACCAACTCCAGTGCTTGTTCCTGTAACTCCTATACTAGCTGTTGGATTGTTTGGGTTACTTGATTCAGGACGGTAAATAAACACTACTTTATTTGAGGTTTCGTAAAGTTTTACTTGGAAGGAAATTATTTCGTTTGATGCGGCATAATTCCATTCCCATTTTAACCATTCAATTGTAAAAATCCTATTTGGAGAAGTTCCACTCGTAAGGTAAGAAGCTTTTGAACCACTGGCTCTGCCGTCTAAATCATCCCAAAGTGGAGCAATGATTGCATCCCCAACGTTATCCAAATCGTTCACAAGTCTCGTACTTGAATTGTTAGTGTCAAGGTATAAGAAACCGTTAGAACTCGGTTTTACGTGGTTATAGGAAACGCCTCCAAATTCAAAATTAAAGCCAATTGGTAAGCCAGTACTAACTTCATCATCACCTTCTATGGCGTCAATGTCAACTCCACCTGATAATTCTGTGAAGCTACCTGATGTAGCTGAAAACACATAATCTGCTTGAGCTGAAGTGTCTATGAATAAACTAGATAAAGCAATAATAGCCACTGCAGTTAGTACGTTGTTTCTCATGATTCTTATAAATAGTTTAAGTCAAAATAATTTAATTAAATGTATATTAATTTATTGAATTGAGACGAATTGATTTAGAGTATTATTTTATGAAATATTTAGTCATGTAATGACTTGTGCTAACTGTATTTTAGCGCCCTAATTATTTGGTTTGAATTTAAAGACTTTAAGTAAATTAACGCTTGTATTGCTATTTGGCATTACTCTATTTTTTGGATTTCAGCTTAAAGATTTGAAGCAGTATTACAACTTTGAGGATTTTTTTCCGAAAGACCATCCTGACACAGAATTTTTCCTCGATTATAGAGACAAGTTTGGCTCAGATAATGATTTTGCTTTAATCGGTGTCAGAAATCAAAAAGGGATTTTCAAACAAGAATTTCTGACAAAGATTGATAGTCTTTCAAAGGACTTGAGTAAAATTGAAAACGTTACTGCGGTTTTAGGACCAACTAATCTAAAATTGCTTAGGAAATTTGATTTGTATCCAAAACCTGTCGAGTTCCCGGTCCTGCATTGGAAAGACAGCTCTAAGTACGCAGCAGATAGTTTGAAAATAGCATTATCTGAGGGGTTTGAATCTCGATTTTTTAGTCTAGAAAATCAATCGGTTTTAATTTATATTAATCATGTTCCAAAGGTGATCGACACTACAAGTATTCAAATATCTAGGGATATTAATCGGGTAGTTTCCGGACATAATTTTGAAGAGGTTCATCTAGGGGGAAGGGTCGTTGGTCAAACGGTGTATATCGATCTCATAAAAAATGAAACGGTAATTTTTATTGGAACTTCATTCCTGTTTATAATCCTGTTTTTGTTTTTTACTTACCGGAGTTTTACGGGTGTTGTTTTACCGTTAATTATAGTTGGGCTTAGCGTTACATGGACTCTTGGTTTTATGTCATTCTTAGGCAAGACTCTCGATATTGTTTCAACTGTTCTTCCGAGTATTATTATGGTAATTGGAATGTCTGATGTAATTCATCTGACAACACATTATCGAAATATGCTCTCTAAAATGACAAAAAAAGAGGCGCTGAGTCATTCTATAAAACGAGTGGGATTAGCAACACTTTTAACATCATTAACCACTTTAGTGGGCTTTTTAACATTACTCACCAGCTCAGTTAAACCGATTATTGAGCTTGGGATATTTGCTGCAGTTGGATTAATGATTGCTCTGTTTTTAACTTACACCTGCTATGTGGCTTTATTGTATTTGATTCCTGTTCGAAAAGAGGAAATCAATATTCAGAAAAATGAAATCTGGAAAAACAACATGCTAAAAATCAACCTTTTTGTAAAAGAAAAGCGGAATAAAATTCTGTGGTTTTCTTTAGTTTTGGCTCTGGTTTGTGCTGGATTGACTTCTAAATTAGAGATTAATAATTATCTCCTCGAAGATTTGAGAGAAAGTCATCCGCAAAAAGTTGCCTATCGTTTTTTTGAAGATAATTTTGGTGGAGCTCGTCCATTTGAAGTCGCTGTTTGGGCAAAGAGCGGTGCCTCAATTTTAGATTCCAATACAATAATTGAAATCCAAAAAGCTGAGAATTTTTTGAAGCAAGGGTATCCAGTTGACATTCAACTGAGTCCCATAACCATTTTTTCTGAAACCAATAGAATTATAAACGGGGGAAAATTAGAGGAATTGAAAATTCCGACCGAAGAACGAGCGTTTAATAAGCTCTTGAAAACCATAAAACGTAATGCTTCAAAAAAGGAAATGACCAAGCTTTTTTCTTCAAATAAGGATACTTCAAGAATATCTGGAACTATTGGAGATTGGGGGAGAAAGTCAATACTGGAGCGAAATGAAAAATTTTACGATTACGTTGCAGAAAATATTGATACTAATTTAGTGCAATTCAGAATTACTGGTTCTGGGCATTTGTTGGATTTAAATACAGAGAAGGTTTCTACAAATGTTATTGAAGGTCTAGTTTTAGCCATTGCGCTAATTGGACTTATAGTTGGCCTATTGTTTCGGTCTTTTAAAATGACATTGATTTCTATTGTTCCCAATGTAGTTCCGCTGCTCATTACCTCCGCTATTATGGCAATTTTTGGTATTGATTTAAAAATATCCACTGCGATCATTTTTGTAATCAGTTTTGGTATTGCAGTAGATGATTCCATTCATTTCTTAACTCGATTTCGTCTAGAAATGAAACAAGGTAGAACGGTTGATGAAGCAATGAAAAACACGTTTACCGACACAGGAAAGTCAATTGTAATAACCACGTTAATAATTTTAAGTGGATTTATATCGCTCTGCGCAAGTACCTTTTTGAGTACGTTTTATATTGGATTTTTGATCAGCATAACACTCATTGCTGCATTGATTTGCGACTTGATATTACTTCCTGCTTTGTTGTATTGGGCAAATCCAAAAACGAAGGATTAGACTGCTTCAGTTCTTAAGATCAGTTCAGTTATTTCAGGTCTAATTCCCGATCGTCCGGGAAAACCAAGAAAGCCAAAACCACGATTTACATATAGATGCTTTTTGCCTTCCGAATATAAGCCAGCCCATTTGGGATATTTAAACTTCACAGGGCTCCATTTGAAAAATGGTAAATCAATTCCGAATTGCATTCCGTGAGTATGACCACTCATGGTTAATGCAATGGCGTGTTTATGGTTTTTTACCTGCGCATCCCAATGCGATGGGTCATGAGACATAAGTAAGGTAGGAGCACTCTTAGGAATATTATTTAAGGCTTTTTCCAAATCACCGTGTTGCGGAAAGGGCGGAAGGCCCCAATTTTCAATACCAGCTAAATAAAATGTTTCGTTTTCTTTTTCAATTTTGACGTGTTCATTATCCAATAATCGAAATCCCATTTCAGAATGAATTTCACGCAATCGTTCTAAGTTTTTCTTTTTGTCGAGTTCGTTTGGCCATTGCACATAATCAGCGTAGTCGTGATTACCTAGAATAGCAAACTTACCGTATTTGGCCTTCAATGCTTTGAAGTAGTCAATGTAGGGTTCTGCTTCTGTTGCTAAATTGTTGACCAAGTCACCAGTGAATAAAAGCAAGTCTGGTTTTGTAGCTTTAACAGCTTCAATTCCTTTATTGAAACCAGAGATACTATCAAATGTTCCAAGATGTGCATCCGATATTTGAACCACTTTAAACCCATCAAATGCCTTAGGTAAATTCTTAATATTGACTTCAACAGTTCGAGTTTTGAAATGATATTTACCGAATACAACACCGTAAACTAGAAAAAGAATTAAACTGAAAGAGGCAACAGCTCCTGAGTAATCTATATACTGATTGATTTCTACTGATCCAAGGTAACCGACTGCATCACTAATTAGTAAAACGGGAATCAATAGTAATTTCGCTACTATCCAACCAAAACCAAAACTGACAAAAACATTGCTCCAGTAGGGGTAATATTCTTGTTTGTTTCGAACCGATAATAAATACCGAATCATACCGAAGTAAGAAAGTGTTGCAATACTGAAATATATTACTGAAAACACAATTCTATGTCCTTCAAAATAGGAAAGAAATGAAAAAAACGGGAAAAGTTCAAGCAGCAGAACAAGTGCTAGGATTAGGAAAATCATCGCACAAAATTAATTGAGGTTTTAGCCCATACCGTATACATTAGAAAATGCTTTGATAAATAATGATAATCCAACTGAACTAGAAGATTTCTAATTGTAAACAAGCGATTAGTTTTGTCGAAAATTAGAAGTATGCCGAAGTTTCGTTTGTTGGGCCATGAGGAGCTCAAAGAGTTTGAAAAAGAGTTTATTGATTATCTTATAGTTAACGGGATCACAGGAGAAGATTGGACTCGAATAAAAGAAGTACAACCTAAAGAAGCCATTAAAATAATGGACATTTTTAGTGATGTGATTTTCGAAGCAGTAATGCGGAAAATCGAATTTCTCGAGATTCGAACGTCAAAAGAAGTGCAAACCTTTCAGTGTACCAAAACTAAGCTGGTGATGGTGGGAATGAAAATAGATCCTGCAACTGAAATTGATTTTATGATTCCAGAAGATATTGAAAAGGCTATGCAAGCACCTCCTGGAAATATTGAGGTTTATACTGCTAGTCGAGAGTATACATTGGAGCGCGAACAAGAATTGTTTGCAATGACCGAAAATGGCGCTCGAATTACAGACGGAAAACTATTTAAAGCATTGAGCCTAGCAATGGCTGAATCGAGTGATTCATAGAAAAAACCGACTTACAGTCTCTTAAATTATGCTGAATTTAGAATTCAAATTGAAAGTATATAAAGCTTGCGAAAAAGTAGTTTTAGAGAAGCGCAAGTTACTTTCTCTACAACTTGATTCTGCAAGATTATCGGCTAATTCAGAAACAAAAAGCTCAGCTGGTGACAAACACGAAACGGGCAGAGCATTGGCTCAGTTAGAACAAGAAAATCTGGCAAAGCAATTTAGTTTCTTGGAGCGTTTGGAGTCAGACTTAAGTCAACTGAAGGCGGATCAAATTTCAGAAAAAGTAGAAAAGGGTGCATTGGTGCAAACCGATAAAATGACCTTGTTTTTTGGAGTTGCTTTAGGAGAATTAAAAGTTGAAAACAAGT
>MDTF01011461.1_pt1 | contig 58443 bp, 50 predicted proteins | sample 811191 | NCBI WGS metagenome assembly MDTF01 (sample SAMN05326649, study PRJNA326480) | marine metagenome | isolation source: seawater | place: Southern Ocean | collected 2011 | reverse complement strand
TCTATTGATTTACAATCTATAATATTTGAAAAAGGCTGTTTCAATTGAAACAGCCTTTTTTTTGCTTTTTTTTTTAAAAAATGAGCTATTATTTTTTATCCCGTTAATTAAACTACACCCTCAGCTGCAATTACAAGTCCTTGACTAACGCAATTCTAGTTATTGATAATACTATTTTGAAATCGTTTACCCTATATAATCAGCTCAATGTGACAGATCTGATAATATAATTTTTATAATAAATCCATTGGCGTAATAAGTTGGATTAATCCAAAAACTAAATAATTATTGAAATTTAAAAATTAGCTACCCATTGGAAACTCCAAAAATAAACAAAACGCCTTACCCGGATTTTTGGATAAATTTAATAAGATAGGCTTCAATAACACTTCCTATTTAACAATTATTCCATCTTTCTGGATTAATCTTCCAAAAACTGAAGCGCTATGTGCCTCTATTTATTTCCTAATAAAGGCTATAATTAGTCCCCGCAGTTCAACTCAGATTAAAAGTTAAATTGCAATCTGTGATTTCTGTTTTTATTGTTTTCGACCAAGTTGAATATTGACCAATCTTAAATCGTGTCTTACTCCTCATCAAAAAACTCGTTTAAATTTCTTCTGTTCTTCTTAGTTGGCCGCCCAAGCATTCCTTTTTGTCTTAAATCGCTGTTCTCTTTTTGAACTTGTTTTAATAACTTCAAATCATCCTCATCAGTTGTTTCCACCATTAAGTCGGGAACCAACTTAGCACCTACTCTACTTTTAGGAATATCCCTTACTTTATATGTTCTCCAAATTGGAGCAACTTTTAGTGAGAAATGTTGATCTATCTTAATTTCCTTTGATGACTTTTTTACAACAACGCCATTAATTTTAACATTACCTCCTTCTACATTTTTAGCAGATATGGATCGTGTTTTAAACAAGCGGATACACCACAAATATTTATCAATTCGCATATAATAAAAATAATTTAAAGTAATCTAAAATAGAAAAAATCATATAAATTTCAAGCTTCAAATAAAGGGGCACCATTTTCATCTGTTGTCAAAATATCACTCATCAAATCAAGAAGAGGATACATAGCAACAAATATATCTGTTATCTTTTTATGAAAACCTACCTCTTGTACCTCTTCATCTGTAAAATCATGTTTTACGATATATTGTTTATACCTCAGCAGATCTATAGCAGTTGACTCTTTATCAAAACCTTTTGGTGCTGTTTTTAATTGATCTCCAAGGAGCTCGCCAAATACTTTTCTAAATTGCTTAGAACCCAAAATTTTTCTGAACTCAACTTCTTCTGATTCCATACCTTTCCGAAGTCTTAATAAATCTTCTTTGTTTGGTCCCCAAAAACCGCCTGCAGCAAAAGAATTCCCCGGTTCGATATGAAAATAAAATCCCCCTCTACGTAAGTTGGTCGCTCTTTTAAAACTTCCACTCCAATTATTTTTATAAGGCGCTTTATTTTTAGAAAACCGTACATCTCTATAAATTCTATGTAAAGATTTTTTCCCACTTACAGTTTCAATCTTGTCGTGCTTCTTAAGCTCTTCTAATACGCTGTCGGCAAACGAAATTACTTTCTCATGCTCTTTTATATATAACGGCTTGTTCTCGTTAAACCAATCTCTATTATTGTTTTTAGTTAGCTTTTTTAAAAACAGCAAACTTGATTCTGCTATATTTGTGCTCATCTTATGATTTTACCATTGAATAAATATAGATACTTCTCAATACAACATGTATTAAACTTCTGTTAATTCTCCAATCCAATTGGATATTAATAAGCTTTCAATTTCTTTATTATCAGAATAATTACCCAATACAACCATCAATTTCACTAATGCTGCTTCCGATGTAATATCACTACCCGAAAGCACTCCAATTTCCTTTAAAACACTACTTGATTTATACTTTCCTATTTCTACAGAACCAATATTGCACTGAGAAACGGCATAGATTAGAACCCCATTATTAATAGCGGTTTTCAATACTTCAATACTGTCTACTGATAAGTTTACAGTTCCAGTTCCAAAAGTTTCTAATACAATTCCTTTTACCCATGGTGCTGAAACATTTTGCTTAATAAAGCGATCGTCAATTCCAGGAAACAACTTTAAAATCACAACATTCTTTTCGATATGCATTAAAGGAGAAATACGTTTTTCACTAAATGGAGTAATAAAGGCTTTATTAAATTTGATATTTACCCCCGCAGTTGCTAATACTGGATAATTAGGTGATGAAAAGGCGTCAAAATTCTCTGCATTATCCTTTGTGCTTCTAACAGCTCTGTATAGGTTTTTATCAAAAAAAACTGCAACTTCAGGAACGTTAGGTTTACCATTCTTCTGCGCAATAGCAATCTCAATAGCTGTTACCAAGTTTTCATGAGCGTCACTCCTCACTTTACTAATTGGTAACTGAGAACCTGTGAAAATTACTGGCTTATTCAAACCTTGTAATAAAAAACCAACTGCACTTGCCGAAAATGCCATTGTATCCGTTCCATGGAGAATTACAAATCCATCGTAATCTTGATAATTATCACAAACTAAATTTTTAATCTTAAGCCATTCATTTAATCCTACATGTGCAGAATCTAATGGCTTATCAAATGAAACCACAGAAAGGCTCACATCCAATTCTGATAACCTAGGTACGAACCTCAAAACGCTTTCTACCGAAAATGGCAGATACGATCCCGACTGATCATCTTCGATCATACCAATAGTCCCCCCAGTATAAATTAATAATATATTGGATATTTTATTTGTACCAGTTAGCATACTTAATATAATTATTCGATATTCGATTTATTTCTCCTTCTGCCAATCTAGGATCAACATCTTTAATTTTCTTTGCGGGAATTCCTGCATAAACACTTCCTGGTTCCACAATAGTTCTTGCGGGTAAAACAGCACCTGCTGCGATAATAGAGTTTTCACCAATTACACAATCGTCCATGATAATAGCGCCCATTCCTACTAAAACATTATCTTTTATTGTACAACCATGAACCATCGCTTTGTGACCAATTGATACGTTGCTTCCGATGTTTGTAGGAGATTTCTCGAAGGTTCCATGAATAACTGCTCCATCTTGAACATTTACTTTGTTTCCCATTTTAATGTAATTTACATCTCCTCGTAAAACTGCATTAAACCAAAAACTACACTGATCTCCACAAATTACTTCACCAATAATTGTTGCATTTTCCGCTAAGTAATTATCTTCTCCAAACTGAGGTGTAAAACCTCTAACTGTTTTTATTAATGCCATCTATTATCGTTTTACCGCTTTTAATACCGTTAATACTTCTTGATTTCTCCAGACTCTAAACAAATACATTCCAATACTAAGACTACCTAAATTAAATCGCATTGTTTGACTATGGATATTAGATTCTTCATAAACTAATCTACCTCTTATATCAAAAATTTCAATTTTCATATCTTTAAAAGATGTTCCTAAATTTATCCATACATCATCCGAAAATAAACTTGGTGATAATGTTAAAACAGGTATATCTGGTGAGATTTCTTCAACTTCTTTTATATTTGGAGGAACAGTACAACCCCAAGTTGTATCACTGTCTGTGTTCACTAGGATACTTAAAAAATCAAACACTGTATCTGCATCAAAATAGGAACTAGCTCTAAAAGTAATTACATGTCCACCTTGCTGTTTATCATTTCCTAAATAATTTAAAGATAGGGTATCGAAAGCTTTATTTCCTGCTGCGCTTTTGTGTTCTGTCCCCGTAAAATATAAACTTTTTTTGTAGCCTCCTTCAACTTCGATCCCAACAGAATCAGCAAGTGAATTTTCGTAGCTTAACATAAAGTCTTCACTCCCTGCTCCATTAAAATCATATACTCCAGCAATCGTGTTTTCTACTGAAGTAAAATCACCTCTTTCATACTCATCATTATTAACAAATATCGGGAAATCAACAATCGAATATCCAATCTGGATACCATCTCTAAACTCAGAAATCTCATATGCGAAAATAAAAACCCCCCAAGTAGGGTTGTCCCATTTAAAGTATCCAGTTTCAGGATCTAAGCTTACGCCAGATGGCTCCCAATATCCCAAAACAGGGGCTCCGTTTAGTGCTTTTGGTTTTACCAATTTAAAACTTAAACTATCCCCTTCTTTATCATAATGCGTTAAATTCATTAAGAAAGGATCACCTGAATGCACCCACATGTAAGGGTCATAAAGTGTTTTAGCTGAATTGTTCACGCAATAGCTTAAAGTATCTCTAACAGCTATAATTGCATCGAAATATAAAACAGATGTTCCTGATTTCCCAGGGGACATATTGGTTACATCGAACATTCTATAGATGTCTTGAAAAATCAATTGATAGTTTCCTTCTTTTGAAAAAGTGTGTACTCCTTCGTAAATATTTTTTTTTACTCCTGGGTAGATTTTTTTTCCATTAACATTAGTTCTTGTTATCCAATTTTCCGCTCCATCACCCCATTTAATTTGAATAGAATCTCTATCAGAATCATCTTTGTCATCATCCGAATAAGTAATTACTTCAACATGGTAAGTAAATCCACTAACATGTGTGTAATTGATGTATCCCCCGAAATAATGATCGGCGAAAACGCAAAATGGCATTAAAATAAATAATAGAAGAATTCTTTTCATTTAACGATCTTTAATTTCTATTCTTATCACAATTCAAAAATACTACCTTTATAGCTACAATTAATTTTTTACAGATGAAAAAGATTTATCACTTGGGTAGCTGTTCCACAAACATCAGAATTTTAAAAAGTTTAAATCTTGATGGAGTTGAACTACAAGATATTAAAAAAGTAGCAATGACCTCTAATCAAGTTGATGAAATGAAAAGATTAGCTGGTTCTTACGAGGCACTTTTCTCTAGAAAAGCGATGAAATACCGTTCTTTAGGATTAAATGAAAAGACACTAACTGAGGGAGATTATAAAGAATATATTCTCCAAGAATACACTTTTTTAAAGCGACCAGTGGTGCTAATAAATAACAATATTTTTATTGGGAATTCTAAGGCTGTTATTGAGTCCTTAAAAGAAGCACTTTAATTTTTTCCAGCAATATAACCTGTAGTCCAAGCTGCCTGAAAATTAAACCCTCCTGTTACACCATCAATATTTAAAACTTCTCCTGCGAAATACAAATTTGGAACGACTTTACTTTCCATCGTTTTCATATTTACGTCCTTTAATGCAATCCCTCCACAAGTAACAAATTCTTCTTTAAATGTAGTTTTTCCATTCACACTGTAAACTGAATTTAGGATATTATTAATTAATACATTTTTATATTTTTTACTTACCTCTCCAGCGACAATATTTTCATCAATCTCCGATATTTCTAATAAAAATTTCCATAAACTATTTGGCAAATCAAAAGGGATTACATTAATTACCTTTTTCTTCCCATAATTATAAAACGATCTATTTAAAAGTATTCTTACTTCTTCTTCATTCGTATTTCCAATCCAGTTTACTTGGATATTAAAGGCATATTTTTTTTCTGCTAAATTTCTTGCTTCCCAAGCCGATGTTTTTAATATTGCGGGGCCACTCATTCCCCAATGCGTTACCAATAATGGGCCTTCTTGATATAATTTAGATCCTTGTACCCTTACTATCGCATTTTTTGAGACAACACCTTGAAGGTTGATTATTTTCTCATCGGGCATGTTAAAGGTAAAAAGAGATGGGATTGGGTCAATAATTTCATGCCCTAGCTGTTTTAACCATTTGAAGCCGCTTGCTTTTGGAGAACCTCCAGTGGCTACGATTACTTTATCAAAAGCGTGATCAAATTCATCAATTTTCAAAATGATATGATCCAACTCTGGTCTCAATTCCTGAACAACTGTTTGCCGCTTAATCACGACACCAAGACGATGCGCTTCATCCAACAAGCAGTTGATAATTGTCATCGATTTATTGGTGTCAGGAAACATGCGGTTGTCTGCCTCTGTTTTTAAATCTACACCTCTATCTTTAAACCAAGCAACTGTATGATTTGGATTAAATATCCCAAAAATTTTCTTCAATTGTTTACCTCCTCTTGGATAAAATGTGACTAAATCTCTTACTTTGAAACAACTATGAGTAACGTTGCATCTTCCCCCTCCTGATATTTTTACTTTACTTAAAATCTTATCTGATTTCTCATAAATTGTTACCTCAGCGTTGGAGTGATTTTCTTTGGCCGATAAAGCTGCAAAAAAACCTGCTGCGCCACCTCCTATAATTGCGATTTTCATAAGATAAAGATATAATATTTAGAGGATACCAGCCTGCAGAAGTATCTCTAAAACAAGTTTTGGTTACTTAAACTGGATTCATTCAATAACTAATAAGACAGTGTTTGTAACAGATCATTCTAATCATTTACTCACACCACTTCAAATCCGATGAAGGCCGAAACATTACAAAAAAAGGCTACCAATTATGGTAGCCTTTCTAAATTTATATAAAAGTCAATTTTAACTTCCTGCTAATTCCCTTTGGCCTGTATTCATAACCACATTCTGACGACGAATAGATTCTTTATGAATTAACTTTAAATAACTTGTAACAAACTCATCATCCAATCCCATTGCTTTTCCTAAGGCAACTCTTTTATTTACGATCTCTTCCCATCTTCCAACTTGAAGGATTGTAACACTGTTTTCAGCTTTGAAAGAACCGATATCATCAGCTACTTTCATTCTTGAAGCAAGTTTTTGAAAAATCTCATCATCTAGTTCATCAATAGACTTTCTTAGTGTATCTAAACCATTCACATCACCATGCTCTGTTTGCTCAGAACGGAAGGTTAAACCATCTAATAAATCTGTTAAGCCACTTGGAGTTACTTGTTGAGCAGCATCACTCCAAGCAACAGAAGGAGCCATATGCGCTTCAATCATTAAACCTTCCATGTTTAAATCCAAAGCTTTCTGACAAATATATGGCAACAATTCTCTGTTCCCTGCAATATGAGAAGGATCGTTAACGATATCCAAATTTGGAAACTTTCTCATCATTTCAATTGCCATATCCCACATAGGTAAGTTACGGAAAGGTGTTTTTTCATAAGTTGAAAAACCTCTATGAATTGCTGCTAGCCGTGTAATTCCAGCAGAATAAATCCTTTCTAACCCACCTTGCCACAAACCTAAGTCTGGGTTAATTGGATTTTTCACCATTACTGGAATATCTGTACCTTTTAAGGCATCAGCTACTTCCTGCACTGAGAATGGGTTAACAGTTGTTCTTGCTCCAACCCATAAAATATCAATACCTGCCTTCAAACAAGCCTCTACGTGTGCTCCATTAGCAACTTCAGTAGCTGTTAATAATCCAGTTTCCTCTTTTGCTGCGTTTAACCAAGCTAAACCTTTTTCACCAATCCCTTCAAAACTACCTGGTCTTGTTCTTGGCTTCCAGATTCCTGCTCTTAAAACTTTTACTCTTTTGTCCTTTGCAACATCTTTCGCAGTTGTAATAACTTGATCTTCCGTTTCTGCACTACAAGGACCACTAATAATTAAAGGTTGATCTAATCCTAAACCCCAATCTTTAATTCTTTTTATATTTTCTAAACTCATCTTCTAAATATTTAAATTTCCAAAATAACACGATTTCGGGTTACAAAGATACTAGCTGTTTTGTCAATATCCAAATAAAATTTGCTTATTAGCATGATTGTCAAATCAATACAAAATTAAATTCTGTGTGGCATTTTATTGAAGTTGATAATACTATAAAAACAGCAGATTGCAGAGTATTATTCTTTGATCGACAAGAATTCCAAATAAGATTTTTTTTGAGTAATTTAATCTTTCTTAATCCTTTGCGATCCAAGCTTTTGAATTGTGAGAAAGTTTAGCTTTAGCCAATGCTTTCAAAGCTTTTATTCTTGACCCGTAGGATCCATACGCAACTCTAAACAATCCTGAGTTAGATTTCCCTGTAATTACAGCTGGATAACCTTGTTCTTTTAATTTATCAACCATTTTATGCGCATTATTCTCTACACCAAAACAACCCGCAATTACATGAAATCCTTTCTTTGATTCGTTCTCAGTCTCTAATAAAGTAGCAGCAACTAAATCAGCCGTTGGAACCTTAAATATTTTTTCTCTTGATTCCTTTTCTGTTTTTAAAATTTCAACTCTCTCAATATTTACCTTATCACCAATATGACCCATATCAGTAAGTAACTGTTTTTCTTCTTGATCAAAAAACTTATTTATGTGCGCGATTTCTAAAGGTTTGTTTTCAAAAACAATAGTTGATTTACCAACAATTATATCAGATTGAATGTGATCATTCTGTTCTAAAGTATTACCACCAAAACTTAAGAAATTTAAAGCATTATCTAATCCTCCTGTTTTCTGTTGCCAAACAGTTGTAAAAACTCCAAACATCAAAACAGCAGCAGCGGTTAAACCATACATTACTTTTAAAGTGCTTGGCTGAGCTTGTTTATTCGCTAATCTTCTTTCTATTTTCTGAGTGAATCCAACACGCTGAACAGGTATTGCATGAACATTAGTTAAACCAAAAGAGGTATCTAAAAAATTAGTTTCGTTAAATTGTTCGAAAACTAAATTCCCTTCCTTATTTAAAATAAAAGACCCTAAATCTTCAAATTCCAAATAATGTTTAGTTTCCAATTCATTCCTCCAAAATGCCACACGCACTTCGATGCTTTTCAAGGCTTCCTGATAAGAAATACCTAATCTATCACTAATTGATTTGGCTAAAAGCCCATCGTTTTGGGCCAATTTGGCATTAAATGAAATATGTTTTCCAGGAGGAAGTAATATATTTTTAGAAGGCTCAATAATAGCGGCTCGATAATTAGAAACAAAACCACCAAACTCGGGAATGACAACACAGTCTTCCTCAAGTAATAATTCCTTCGCGATTTTTTCTACTTTAATTTTCATAAGCTACTAAGCAATGTAAATGTAGTAATTATCAATCGTTATTAAAAGTTATTTTACTGACTAATATTTGGGGTTCAACTGGATAGGCTATTTTCAAGGACATCTGTATAAACAATAAAATACAACCCGAATAAAAAGGGAAACCACCACGCTACTATGCCTCATAAAACATGGCGTTAGTAACAACTATCCTATTCTCCTTTGGGTGAGTTTTCTAACAAAATTTCTTTTGCCATTTTCATTGGAACAGAAATATATTTCTTCTCCATGTATGTAAGCATTTTGTCAAGCACTTTTTTACTCTCAATCCCCAATCCTTCCATCTCTTTTGCAAATACTTGAGTGATTGCTATCTCCTTAATTGCCTTTATTTTCTCAGGAATTTCGCGCATTACAATTTCAACCTTACGTTCATTAAGTGCTTGTGTGAAGGCCGTTAATTGCTCCTCTATTAAAATATTACAAGCTGTAAGCTCTTTTTCCCTTTCCTTAATATTTGCGGCAGAAATTGATTTTAAACCTGCAATGTCGATATAGTTAACAGCATTTTGTTTAACTACATCTGGAGAAACATCATAAGGTATAGCCAAGTCAACAATTGTTTTCTTGTTTGTTTCACCACCTAGAAGTGTTTTGTAAATTTCAGGTGTAATAATATTATCATCACTTCCAGTACAAGTAACGATTAAGTCAAATCCTTTGTTAAAATTTTTAAGTTCACTTAATGGCAATGCTTTTCCACCGATATGATTGGTTAGAAATTCAGCTTTCTCTAAAGTACGGTTAAACATGGTTAAGTTTTTCAACCCATGCTTACTTAAAAACCTACACATATTGGTGTTTGTTTCCCCAGCACCAACTACTAAAATTCTAGAATTTTCCTTTATATTAAGTTCTCTTAATTTTCGATATGCTAATGATACTATAGAAACTGGATTTCTTGCAATGTTTGTTTTGGTATAAACCTCTTTCGCAGATTCTATAGTCTTATTAATTAACAACCTGATAATATCTCCTGTTAATCCTAACTTACTACATTCGTCAAACGACTTACGTACTTGAGTTATAATTTCCCTTTCACCAACCACTAAAGAATCTAATGACGAAGCAATTTGGAAAATGTGCCGAACAGATGCTTGTCCTTCAAAAAAAGCGCAGTTTTTCAATGCCCACTTAATGTCTTTATCGTCCCAATCAGGATTGAAAACAGCAAAGAAAGAGTACATGAAACTTTCACTTAATGGCTCATCGTGAACAAAAATGAATTCAACTCGGTTGCATGTGGAAAGATACATGAGCTCAGAAACACCCAATTCTTTAATTTTGGATAAACGTGCTTTTCTATTACTAACATCTATATGCAAGTTACCAATATTTTTAATATCAGTTGTTTTGTGTGTAAATGCTATAACTTTAAGATCTTTCACCAAAAATTTTTAGTTCTACAAAAATCTTAAATGGGCTTCAGAGGATTGTCATAGTTCTGTCACTAATCAACAAAACCTTATATAAATCACAATATGAAAGACGCGAAATACTGGGTTAAAAACCTCAAAATGTCACAACACCCTGAGGGTGGTCATTTTAAAGAAACATATCGATCAAAAAACTCATTTAATCCTAAAGGATTTTTAGGATCAAGAAATTTTGCAACTAGCATCTATTTTTTACTTGAAAAAGATAACGTTTCCCATTTTCATAAAATTAAATCTGATGAGATTTGGTACTATCATGCTGGTAATCCATTATCCGTGTATGTTATACATCCCAACGGAAATTTAGAAGAAATTAAGATTGGACCTAATATAGAAAACGGTGAGGTACTTCAAGCTGTAGTTCCGGCAAATACAATTTTCGGTTCAACTTGCACTGCTGATTATTCTTTAGTTGGCTGCATGGTTGCTCCTGGTTTTGATTTTAATGACTTTAAACTTTTTACGACGTCGGAGTTGATGGAATTATATCCGAAACATGAAGTTATTATTGAAATGCTTAGTAAGGAGGTCTATTAGGTGATACTCTATTAGGTTTCCTGTATATCCTCCTCGTGCTTTTTGATTGCAGTGAAACAAAAACCTAGAAGGTGAAATATACGGTTTTTTTGGATTTACAACCGGAGGATAGATCTTTTAGATTAAACTTCGTTAAACCTCAAAGTACGGATGCTGTGTAACCTTACAACTCTCTATTACTTCCATTATAACACTACTAAATATTGCTTAATGTTTATCAATTACTGAAGTATCAATTAGCGCTTTTACGAAAAATCTAAAAAGGGAATCTATATTTTATTTTCACATATAATGTAAAGTGGATTCAAAAAATAAAACTATTCTTGAAAAAAGAAGTAAGAAAAAGCATGGATAAGACTTCAACATATATTCTAGCAGGTGCATTGGCAATCATAATGATTGGGATGGGACTTTCATTAACAGGCAAGGATTTCAAGCGTGTTTTACAATTTCCTTTAGCTGTTTTTATTGGGTTTTTAAACCAAATTATATTACTTCCTATTATTGCATATACACTTATTTATTTATTCGATGCTGATTCAAATACTGCGATTGGGATCATGATATTATCTGCTTGTCCAGGTGGACCCACTTCCAATTTAGTTACACATTTAGCAAAAGCAGATACTGCACTTTCTGTTACTTTAACAGCTATAAATAGTATTGTTACTATTTTTACAATTCCACTAATTGTCAGTTTTTCTGTTCAAGAATTCAGCTTGGACCAAGGAAGTTTTGTTCCACCAACTAAAGACATTGTTTTGCTACTTATCGCAGTTATTGCAGTACCGCTATCAATAGGAATGTTGCTTAAAAAATACAAATCTAAATTTGCAGATAAAATGGATAAACCAGTAAGAATTGCAAGTTCGGTGATTATCGTGGCAGTCATTGTAGGTTTAGTTATTAAAGAAAGAGCACACTTGGTAGAGTATATTTCAAATACATTCTTTATCGCAATTAGTTTAAATATATCAACGATGCTAATAGGTTTGGTGACAGCCATGATTGTTAAGTTGAAATTTAAACAAGCATTAACGATTTGCTTAGAATCTGGAAATCAAAATGGCACTTTAGCAATTGGTATTGCTGGAGCTTTACAGAATCCTGTATATGCAATTCCTGCAGCAGTTTACAGTCTGTTTATGTACATCACAGCATTGGTTCCAATAATAATTGGGAATAAGAAAGCGTAGATTTTTTTACTATTTTTAAAAAGGATTCTGTTGTGAAACTATCTGTCAACCAACAAACCAATCATTGTCCATATTAAAGATGTGGAAATTATTATAAAACCTGCCAATTTTTAATATTTTAGAACATCGATTTCCAATACAGATATAAAATATTCTAATAGCATTAAACTGAGCAATAGGATATACAGAAATCTTTTTAATTTACTGTTGATCTTTGATTATTTCAATAAATCTTCAATTTTAATGAAGGTTTTTCTTGGGTTTTTCCCTTCATACAAACATGCGTAAACAGCATCTGCAATTGGCAACTCCAATCCAAATTTAGTTTTTATTTCATTCACACACTCGGTAGCATAGTAACCTTCGGCAATCATTTTCATCTCTAATTGTGCCGATTTTACGGAATATCCTTTTCCAATCATGTTACCGAAAGTTCGGTTACGGGAGTATTGAGAATAAGCGGTAACTAATAAATCTCCTAAGTATGCAGATGTTTTAACATCGCGGTGTTTGGGGTAAACATGATCTATAAATGATTCTGTTTCGATGATTGCATTGGATATTAAAACAGACATAAAGTTGTCTCCATATCCTAGTCCATGACAAATCCCAGCAGCAATTGCGTATATATTCTTCATAATCGCGCTAAACTCAGTCCCTATTAAATCATCGTTCTTATTCACTTTTATGTAACGACATTTCAGTAAATCACCAATCGCATATGCTCTTCCTCTAGTAGGTGTTGCAATCGTTAAATAAGACAAACGTTCATGCGCAACTTCCTCAGCATGACAAGGCCCCGCAACTATCGCCATGTTATTGTATTCAACATCAAACTTCTCATTCAAGTAAGCCGCTGGTATCAAAGTGAATTCGGGAATAATTCCTTTGATTGCCGAAACAATCACTTTATCCTTTAAATCTTCAGCAGTAATTCCTGCATCAGAAAAAGCCTTATGTAAAAATGCAGATGGGATCACTAGAAAGATCACATCAGCATTTTGTATAGTTTCCTTTAAATTTGAGGTAACATTCAATTTCTCTCTATCAAATTCGATAGAAGAAATATAGTTTGGATTATGTCCAAACTCCTTAATAAACGCTACCGTTTCCTCCCGTCTAACCCACCAAGTAATGTGGTTAATATTATTGAGTAAAATCTTAGTTAAAGCCGTAGCCCAACTTCCTCCACCAATAACCGCTATTTTCGAGCCTGACAACATTAATTATCCTAAAAATTCAATTATTAAAACACCATCTACCTTCGAGACCTTGGTTAGCTCCTTTTTAGCTAAACCCTTAATTGCTTTATCCCAAAGCTTATTACTAAAATCAAACTGCGCTTTTAATGCATCTAATTCCATTTTAGATGCCTTCTTTAAAACATCAAAAATTGCTTTCTCTGTTTCTGATAATTCTGGTCCTTTTTTCCCTTTAGCTTCCGGCTTCATCTGAGGGAAGAAAAGTACATCCTGGATAGAATTAGAGTTTGTCATAATCATCGCTAAACGATCAATTCCAATTCCCAAACCAGCTGTTGGTGGCATTCCGTATTCAATAGCTCTTAAGAAATCCTCATCCAAAACCATTGCTTCATCATCACCTCTCTTTCCTAGCTCTAATTGCTCCTCAAAACGCTTTCTTTGATCAATAGGATCATTTAACTCAGAGTAAGCATTACAAATTTCTTTACCATTACAGATACATTCGAAACGCTCAACTAGGCCCTCTTTAGTTCTGTGCTTTTTAGCCAATGGAGACATTTCAACTGGATAATCCGTAATAAATGTTGGTTGAATCAATAACCCTTCACATTTTTCACCAAAAATCTCATCAATCAATTTTCCTTTACCCATTGTTGCATCAGTAGGAACTTCTAATTTCTCAGCTGTAGCTCTTAATTGAACTTCATCCATTTCAGAAATATCAATTCCCGTATATTCTTCGATTGCTTCGAACATGGTATAACGTTTCCATGGACGTGCAAAATTAATCTCATTATCACCAACCTTTACTTTTGTATCGCCATGTAATTCCATCGCAATTCTTTCTACCATTTCCTCGGTAGTATCCATCATCCAGTTGTAATCCTTGTAAGCAACATAGAGTTCCATCTGTGTAAACTCTGGATTATGAAATCTACTCATTCCTTCATTTCTGAAATCTTTAGCAAATTCAAAAACTCCATCAAATCCACCTACAATCAATTTCTTCAAATACAATTCATTGGCAATTCGCATATAAAGCGTCATATCCAAAGTATTGTGATGTGTTTTAAACGGACGAGCTGCTGCCCCTCCATAAATTGGTTGAAGTATTGGTGTTTCAACTTCTAAATATCCTTTTTCAGCTAAGAATGCACGCATGGTGTTTACCAATTGTGTTCTTTGCATGAATGTATACCGAACTTCTGGATTAACCACTAAATCAACATAACGCTGACGATATCGTTGTTCTGGATCTGTAAAAGCATCATGCTCAACTCCATCCGCATCAATAACTGGCATTGGAAGTGGTTTTAAAGATTTTGTTAAAATAACAAACTCCTTAACGTGAATTGTAATCTCCCCTACTTCAGTAGTAAAAACATATCCTTTAATTCCAATGATATCACCTATATCAACGAGCTTTTTGAAAACATCATTATACAAAGTTTTATCCTCACCTGGACAAATTTCGTCACGGTTAAAATAAAGTTGAATACGAGCTGAAGAATCCTGTAATTTAGCGAAAGATGCCTTTCCCATAATATTCCTCCTCATTATCCTCCCAGCAATACTTACTGTTTTATATAATGTTTTATTCTTGTCATAATTTTCTAAGATATCCTCTGCAGAACAATCAATATTAAATTCATCCGCAGGATACGGATCAATTCCTAACGCTTCTAATTTTGCTAACTTTTCTCTTCTTTGAACTTCTTGTTCGCTTAATTTTTGGTACATCTTCTAGAAATTAATGGTGCAAAGATAAACAATTTTTGCAACTCAAATTAGTCAGTAGCAACAATACCATCAACTATTTTTTTAACGTAATCTACATTGATATTGTTAATGCAATTAAAATGTTCTTTAGGACAGTTTTCATAACCAATTTTAGAACATGGGCGACAATTCAAGTTCGTAACTTCAACAATATTAACTTTGCTTTTATCTTGTGGAATATATGGATACATCCCGAACGCTGGAACTGTATTTCCCCAAATACTAATAATTGGCTTTTGAAATGCAGAGGCAATATGCATCATTCCTGTATCTGGACAAATTACAGCTGTGGATTGTTTTAAGACGGATGCCGATTGCTCAATATTAAATTTCCCGCAGGTATTTATTACATTATTCCCACTAGAAAGCGCTACTATTCCTTTTGCTTTTTGAAGATCACCAGGGCCTCCAATTAGCACAACAGGGAGCGATAAAGCTTGGATGATAGATGCAGACTTTTCAACTGTTAACGCTTTAGTTGCGTGCGCCGTACCAATTACTAATGCAATATATTTCCCTTTAACAGGTGGCAGTACTTCATTTTTAGGATCGATGAAAAAGTCTAACCCTTTGCCGTCGTTTACAATTCCAAGTTCTTTTCCTGCTTCAATATATCTATCAACAATATGCGTATTTGGCATTTTATTGATTTTAAAATTAGTGAGCAACCATTTTTGAAAGTTCAATTTTTCGAAAGTTGAATAATTGGTTTTTAATTTTAATCGAACTTGTTTCGATCTTATGTTTTTATGTAAATCAATAATGTGATCAAATCCAATTTTTTGTAAATCAGCAATCACTTCATTCACCTGCTCTTTAATCGTCCACACTTTTCTAATATGTGGATTAGATGCAACTACACTTTCAAATGCGGCTTTTGTTAAAAAATGAATTTCGGAATCAGGATACTTGTTTTTTACACATCGCACAACTGGTGTTGTAAGAACGATATCTCCGATGGAACTAAACCTTATGATTAGAATTTTTTTCAAGACTTCAAAAGTAATAAAAAGATGATAGTAATGGATTCGAAAAATAATTTACAAAATATCAATTCATATCAACGAATCTTACTTTAAGCAATAAAAAAAATATTTCAGTACTTTTAGCTTATGAAAAATATAATGATTTTATTGATTATACTAACAAGTAATATAATGCTTGGGCAAGTAAATGATTCAATTGCTGATTCAATAGAACCGGAAGAGAAAGATCAAGTAAAAATGTTCGTTAAAGAAATGCCTTATTACCCTTTTTGTAAGCGTTTAATGGGACGTGAAAGAGATAGATGTACAAGTGAAAAAATAGGAGAATATATCTCACAAAACTATCAACCTCCCAAGAAAGTAAGGGGTGAGAAATTAGAAGGAACTACTTATGTTAGGTTTGTTGTAAACAAACTAGGGAAAGTCACTAAGGTTGAAATTCTCAGATCATCATCGCATAAAATTTTAGACAAAGCTGCTTTGATTGCTGTTAAGGAAATTCCAGATCTTATACCTGCAACCCACGAAGGTAAACCCGTATCTATCATATATACAATTCCTGTAAAAGTTGACTACAAATAACTTTAAAAATTTGTTGAGCAGCAGTCTTTTTATCATTAAGAACATATCCATAATTCACTTACTTGAGTAATATAATTAATGGGAAATTACATCATAGATGGGCGTTCAAAACAATCCAAATTTTATACCCGCGAACAAATATTGCTTTTTCTATCAAGAATTTATTCAATTTCAACATTATTAATAAGAGGTGATTTTTCAATTTGTGTTGTCTCAATTTATGTGTAAAATGTTCCAGCTTTAACTACGAATAATCAGTACAGATCATTTTGCTAACATTCTTTAGTGAGCAATCATCTTCAAAATAACTTGTGATCGTACTGTTCTTATTTTACTTTTATTAACCTCAACACCAAAAGTGATTAAACCCTATAAAATAGCACTATTTCTAGTATTTATTCAAGTTGTACTAGGTTTGATAATTTACTTTATTCCTGAAGAAGGGCTTATACTTAGTAATAATTTTACGATTAGATTTTCTAATCCAAAGGATTTTTACGAAGATAAACTCCGTGAAATTAAGGTCGTAGAAAAAATTACCCAACAATATAGCGAAGAAGACTTATCGGAAGACACTCTTCAAGCAGCCAATATTGATTCTAGCCTATTGAAAGAAGCGATAGTTTTACAAGAAAATGAAAGAATCATTCACCCTTCTGATTTCGAAAATGGACTCTACTCTTTCTATCAGAAATTGGGGGATTTAAACAGTTCAGATAAACCGCTAAGAATTTTACATTTTGGAGATTCTCAATTAGAAGGGGATCGAATAAGTGGTGTAATTAGAGAAAACCTTCAAACATTATTTGGGGGCTGTGGAGTTGGATTTATTCCTATTTCAGAAACAAATACAGGTAGATTAAATGTTTTAAAACAACAACGTGGGTGGGAGCGATATCAAGTTTTTGGTAAAGGACGAAAAGGGACACATTCTAAATATGGTTTTTTAGGCTATTATTATAGAGTAGGACAAGACTCTATTAGAAATCAAAATGCTTCTATTGCGTTAAGAAAAAATAAAAGGTATTTTAAAAATGCGCAGAATTTTGAGACATTTAGTGTTTTATATGGGAATGCAACAGACACCTTTAATTATCAATTAAAAAATGATACAGGTGTTCTAATTACTGGGGATTTAACTACAACCGATTTAGTAAATCGTAAAATTTGGCAAGTTGATGGTTTTAATCAAGGAAAAATTGAACTATCCTTTAAAACGTTAAACAGTCCTGATTTTTATGGGGTTTCGTTAGATTGTAAGAAAGGAATTTCCGTAGATAACATTGCGCTTAGAGGCTCTAGTGGAACTGAATTCACTAAAATGAATAAAGAATATTTGGTCCAGCAATTGAAAAGTTTAAATGTAGGATTAATCATATACCAATTCGGACTTAACGTTGTTCCTTCGGAGCTAAAAAGCTATAAATATTACGAAAACAGAATATATCGTCAGTTAAAGCTTTTGAAAGAAATTTTACCCGAAACTTCAATTTTAGTAATAAGCGTTACCGATGCTTGTAAAAACGAAAAAGAGAGTTTTTCGAATATTAATTTGGTTAGAGATGCTCAAAAAAATGCAGCACAAAGAGCCGATTGTTCCTTCTGGGATTTGTATGAAGTAATGGGCGGAGAATTAAGTATGCCTAGCTGGGTGAATGCCTCTCCTTCACTGGCTGAAAAAGATTTTAAACACTTTAATAAGCGTGGAGCAAAAGTAGTTGGAAACAAATTATTTAATGCAATCATCTCAGATTACAACGATTTTAAAAGTTTAAGAATCCATTGAAAACTAACTTAAAATACTGGTTATTATTTTTTTCAATCGTATTGATTTATCCTTCTTTTGCTAAATTAGATATTCAGGATACGCTTCCCAAATATTCTTTTGTCAGGTATGATCTGAATAAAATTTCAATTAAAGATTCATCTACATTGGGCCCCTTTTTCGATAAGGTGTGGCAGTTCGAATCAACTGGAAAAGGGAAAGCTAGAATTTTACAAATTGGAGATTCACACATCCAAGCTGGTTATTTTTCGCATCAAGTTAGGACTTGTTTCCATAAAGGATTAGGTTGCGGAACAAGAGAACGGGGATTTGTATTCCCTTTTGGAATGGCCCAAACAAATGGTCCGCTTAATTTTGGTGCAGTTTATACGGGACAATGGAAAGGCTATAAAAATGCAAATAATAGTTATTACAAAAATTGGGGCGTATCTGGAATAATAGCAACAACTTCGGATGACACTACAACTTTAAAAATATATTCTAATAATAAAACATTCGATGCTTATCAATTTGATCGTATTAGATTATTTTTTAAAGATGATTCGATGGCGTTTAAAATTAAGTTAACTACCGAATTAGATACAAGTATTTCTGCTATTAATGATTCTACAGGTTGCTATATTGAATATAATCTCAAACACACTTCAGATACAATATATTTCACTTTTCTAAAGGACTCGTCTGCTTCAATAGATGCCTTATTAGAACTTCAAGGTGTAGAGCTTTTAAATAACTCACCTGGATTAACTTACAGTGAGATTGGCGTGAATGGTGCAAAGGTTAAATCATTTTTGCGTTGTGAGGACTTTGGAACACAACTAAACATTCTAAATCCTAATTTAGTTGTTCTTTCTTTGGGTACAAATGATGGTTATAATATAGACTTTAAAGATTCTGTTTTTCAGCTGCGTTACGATAGTTTGATTAAAATCGTAAAAAATGCACTTCCTGAAGCTTCTATTATATTAACAACTCCTGCGGATTTTAGGAGAAATAGGAAACGTACTGTAAAGGAAACCTTGATTATTCGAAAAACGATTCTGAAGTTAGCTCAAAAATACGATTGCGGTGTTTGGGACCTTTTCAATGTAATGGGTGGTTTGGGGTCTATGAACAATTGGGTGAATAAAAACCTCGCTGCTCGTGATTATATTCATTTCAATAAAGCAGGTTATGAGCTTCAAGGGAAACTATTTTTTAGCGCCATTGCCCAACTATATGCTAATCATACCAAAAACAAAAGGACGCTGCCATACATATTAAATGAAGGAGTCAATTATAAAAAATTTATCACCGATCTCTTTCTATACAATCCGAAAGAACCGATGATTTTTAGTAATCACTTATTCTGGGTATTTTTTACTGTGTTTTTCATGCTATATGCTTTCGTTTATAAGCATCTGAAATTAAGAAGTATGTACCTATTTATTTTCAGCCTAATTTTTTACTACAAAGCAGGAGGAATGTATTTCTTTCTTTTATTATTCTCTACCATAGTTGATTATTGGATTGGCAATAAAATATATCAATCAAAAAACAAAAGTAAATACTGGTTGTGGCTGTCTCTATCTACTAATTTGATATTGCTCTTTTTTTATAAGTACACCTATTTTCTAACGGATTCGATTAACTACCTTTTTAATTTAGCGTTGAAACCCTATAATTTATTTTCAGGATTTGGAAATATATTTTCCGATGGAGCCTTTAACGTCAACGAAATAATTCTACCTGTGGGTATAAGCTTCTATACTTTTCAAACGATTAGTTACGCCATTGATATTTATCGTAAAAAATTAAAACCTGTTGAAAGTATTGTTGATTTTGGATTCTTCGTTTCCTTTTTCCCTCAATTAGTTGCTGGGCCAATTGTAAGGGCAAGCGAATTCATACCTCAAATTCATCAACCTTATCAACTTACAAAAAGTAATTTCTCAAAAGCAGGAATTCTAATTATAGGTGGCCTTTTTAAAAAGATGGTGATTTCAGATTATCTATCCGTTAACTATGTAGATAGAATTTTTTCAACACCTTTAAAATATTCAGGATTTGAAAACTTAATAGGATCCTATGGTTATGCACTTCAAATTTACTTTGATTTTGCTGCTTACAGTGATATTGCTATTGGTTTGGCACTATTACTTGGGTTCACATTGCCAGATAATTTCAGGAAACCATACCTAAGTCTCAATATTACCGATTTTTGGAGAAGATGGCACATGAGTTTAAGTAGGTGGCTAAAGGATTATCTATATATATCATTAGGAGGTAATAGAAAAGGAAAAATACGTACTTATATTAACCTCTTTATAACAATGTTATTAGGAGGATTATGGCATGGCGCGGCGCTTAAATTTATAATATGGGGTGGTTTACACGGTTTAGCACTAGGCATCCATAAGTTTGTAAGTAACAGTTTTCCAACATTATCTAATTCAAAGAATAAATTTTTAAGCTTTTTAGGATGGTTGCTAACTTTCCACTTTGTAGTGTTTTGTTGGGTATTCTTCAGAGCTGATAATATGATTATTGTCAATCAGGTATTTAATCAAATTTTCTTTGATTTTAAAGCCAATAAAATTTGGGAATATCTAAATACGCCGAGTTACACTGTTATATTTTTTGTGATAGCTGGAGGATATCTTTTAGATTTTCTCCCTTCTACAATAAATTTACAAATACAAAAAATATTCTCTAATAAACTTTGGCCATCCTTTGGAATTATTACTGTTTTTATGATTGTATTGATTTACCAATTCAAATCATCAGACATTCAACCTTTTATTTATTTTCAGTTCTAGTATTTATAATTACCTTAGTTTTAAAGGCGATTAGAGTCGTTAAATAAGTTTTAATAAATACTTAAACATGAAAAAGTTATTTTTCTGCAAACCTTTTAAGCGCAAAAAACGTAAATTAAGTACTGAAATTTGATATGTTTAAATTCAAAAAAATATTATTGTCTGCTATTATTCTGATGAGTTCTTCGTCAGTGTTTGCAATAATGATGGATACGACTAATAGAAAGGATTTAAACAACAGGAAACAAGGTCATTGGGTTTACACTAATCAAATGAAAAAATTACCCAACTATCGTGCTGAACAAATTGTAGAAGAAGGGGACTATACTGATGATAGAAAAACAGGGAAATGGATCTTTTACTTTAATAACGATAAAGTAAAACATATCTTAACATACACCAACAACCGTCCAAACGGATACGCAATTTTTTACTACAAAAACGGGCAAAAAAAAGAGGAAGGAACTTGGAAAAATAATAAATGGGTTGGCCAGTATAAATACTATTATAATAACGGGAATTTAAGAAACGACTGGAAGTATAATAAGAGTGGAAAACGAACTGGCGTACAAAAATATTATCATGAAAATGGACAATTAAAAATAGAGGGTAGTTGGTCAAATGGGAAAGAAGCTGGTACAATTATAGAATATTTCATTGATGGATCTGTTAAGTCTGAAAGGGTCTTTAATAACGGGGAAATAGATGCCGTTGCTAGTAAAAAATTTAACATAAGCGAAAAACCAGGAAAAATAACTACGCTTCCTGTTGTTAAAAAGGCAAAAAAAATACCGGCGATTCTTACGACAAAGAAGGCAGCAATACCAGTTAAAATTTCTCCGTGGAATGGAACTGGAGAACGTTCTTTTCTTAACAAGAAAGGGCAGGTTATTCGAAAAGGGGATTTTGAAAATGGTTATCTAATAAATGGTGTTGTATACATGTACGGTGCCAATGGTAAAAAAATTAGAACAACCTATTATAAAGGCGGTAGAATGGTAAGAGTGGAAAACCATGAAGACGCTACTCCAAGTAAATAATTATTTCAGTATCTCCTACACTCCTATTAGCAAATAGTAACTCATTCGAAATTAGTAAGCGTTTTCTTTTAAATATTTTACGAATGGACTATAAAAACTACATTCTTAACAAACCGTATTTTACAATACAATATATAGCTCTAAATCCATCCTTAGCTCCTATCTTCTTTCCTTCTTCATAAGTCCTTCCGTAATAAGAAATTCCTACTTCGTAAATTGAAATCTTAGGGATTCTAGCAATTTTGGCTGTTACCTCTGGTTCAAAACCAAACCGCTTCTCTTTTAGGTTTAAAGATTTAATATGCTCAGCTTTAAATAGTTTATAGCATGTTTCCATGTCTGTTAAATTTAAATTATTAAACATATTAGACAAGTTCGTAAGGAACTTATTTCCGATAGTATGCCAAAAGAAAAATATTCTGTGGGGTTTACTCCCCATAAACCTAGATCCGTAAACAACATCAGCAAAACCACCTAACATTGGACTTAATAAGGCATTATATTCGCTAGGATCGTACTCTAAATCAGCATCTTGAATAACAATAGCGTCTCCATTCGATTCCTTAATACCTCTATGTAAAGCAGCTCCTTTACCCATGTTCTTTGGTTGAATAAAATATTTAATATTTAATTCAGGATTTTCAACTATATATTTTTTAATCTTTCCCTCTGTATTATCCGAAGAACAATCATTTACAATTATAATTTCCTTTTGCATTCCCCCAATCAATTCAACTTTTTTAATTTTATCAAGGATCAAATTAATTGTATTTTCTTCATTGTATGATGGTATTACAATTGATAGTATTTTCATTAATTATTATTTATCTATCCTGAAATACATTGTCGTCATTTATCTTCACTTTGGAACAATCAAACTCCTCATATTTTAAAGCTTCTGGTTTCTCAAACCAGCCTTTAGATATATTTAAGTCTGGATTGTTATAAATGTCTTTCATGTAATATCCCCAAATAGGTAGTGCCATATTTGTACCCATCCCTAGTCTTAAAGACAGAAAATGAGCCGCTCTATCCTCACAGCCAGTCCAAACTCCAGTAACCAAATCTGGTGTAATCCCCATAAACCAACCATCACTCTGCATTTGAGTAGTTCCTGTTTTACCTGCAATTTTAATACTCGATGGAATTCCTCCATATGGCCGATTTGTAGATCTTAACCTAACGCCTGTTCCGTATGTTGATTTTCCTTTTATTTTGGGCCCATAAGCCGCAACTCCACTTAAAAGTTCAATCATTTTATAAGCATTTTCAGGCGTCATCGCTTCCCGTTTTTTAGGTCGCGGTTTCCAAATTACAGCACCATTTTTATCTTCAATTCTCATGATAAATTGTGGCTCAATATAATTCCCTTCATTCGCAAAAACAGAATATGCTGCAACCATTTCAAATAATGAAACATCGGGTGTTCCTAAACAAATACTTGGAACAGGTTCTATTGGAGAGGTAATTCCACAAGCTCTTGCAAACTTGATAGTTTCCTGCGGACCCATATCCTTCATTATTTTTGCTGTTACGGAATTTACAGAGTTAGCTAATGCCATCTTCAAGGTTAATTGCTCTCCATCCAAACGGGATTTAGCCGCATTTTCAGGGGACCAATTTTCCTCTAAACCATACATTCCAGCAGGAAATATAACGCGTTCATTTAATATTTTATCACAAGGATTCATTCCGTTTTGAATCGCCGTACCATAAACAAAAGGCTTAAATGTTGATCCAACCTGACGAGTTGCTCGAACATGATCGTATTGAAAATACTTATAATTAATTCCGCCAACCCAAGCTTTAATAAAACCAGTCTTTGGATCAATAGATAACAAACCTGTTCTTAAAAACCACTTATGATGAACAACAGAATCTCTTGGACTAATTAAAGTGTCTTTTTCTCCAGCCCAAGTGAAAATTTTCATTGGTAATTTCTGATTAAAAACTACTTGCATACTGTCGTCAAATGGTTTCCATAAAATCTTATAAGTAGAATATTTATCCTCTAATTCAATTTTAAATTTCTTAACCTTCCTTGAATATTTCTTAACACTATCTGTATATTGTTGAATAAAATTTCTTGTGATATTTTTCTCTCTTAGAACTGCACGTACATTTGATGAATCACGATTTAAAAGATTTAATTGTTGCTGATAAATATATCTTTCATCATCATACTTTCTTATTTTGAATTTCCATCTTTGGTTTTTATATGAAGCGCGATTGTATGCATAAGTTCGCTTTCTAAGCTCAGGTCTTCTATCTAATTGCTTCTTATATCTCCCGGACGTTCTAATTCCTCTTAAAATAAGGTTCTCAACAGCATTCTCTTTTTCTTTCGCTGTATAATCCTCAAAGTAAAAAGGCGCGTACTTTTTAAGGCCTCGCGTTTTACTTTTCCAATGCTTATAAAATGCAGGCTGCAACTCTTTCCCTATATGCGTTTTAACAGCATTTTCAGCATACTTTTGCATTTCATAATTAATAGAAGTATAAATCCTTAATCCATCTTTGTAAATATCATACTTCGTTCCGTCAGGTTTTATTAAGTTTCTAAAAATCTTCTTTATTTTTTTTTTAACTTCTGCTCTAAAATAAGTAGCTACACCGGATCTATGCGATGCAAGTTGAAACTGAATGCCTAGAGGTAAAATCCTTAAACTATCGTACTCTAATTGAGTTAGTTTATTATTTCTAACCATTTGACTGAGTACTACATTTCTTCTCAATAATGTGATCTCTGGGCGTTTTCTAGGATTAAATAAGGAAGGATTCTTTGCCATTCCAACAAACATTGCAGCTTGCTCAATTCTTAAAGCTCCCGGAGCAGTATTGAAATATACTTTCGCTGCCGACTTAATACCTGCTGCATTGTTTACAAAATCCAGCTTATTAAAATACATTGTTATTAATTCATTCTTAGTGTAATGTCGTTCTAACCGCACTGATATAACCCATTCCTTAAATTTCTGCTTAATTCTTTCAATTTTATTCCCAGCTACTTCTGTGAATAACATTTTAGCTAACTGCTGAGTAATCGTACTTCCCCCGCCAGACCTACCACCTTTAGCTATAGCTCTAGCTAAGGATTTACCATCAATTCCACTATGTTCATAATAACGTTCGTCCTCAGTACTTACTAAACCATCAATTAAAAACTGAGACAATTCATTATACTCCGCTAAAGATCTGTTTTCTTTAAAAATTGTACCCAATAGTTGCTCATCTGATGAATATAACTCGGTTGCTAAAAAAGTTTTAGGATTTTCAAGATCTTCAAAAGGAGGTAAGTCTCCCATTAAATTCCAGTTCGCTATTCCAAAAAACAGCAGATATAAACTTCCTATTCCTAACGTAAATAAAATCCAAAACGCATATATATAAGCTTTAAAAGATACTTTTTCGGGAGTTGTATTCTCTTCTTTATTCACAACTTATTTTTTAAACTCTTTAATAAACGCACTCATTGAAACTATACTTTTAAGAGATTCCTCCCTCATTGCGTGACGAAGTGATATTGTATATATTCCCGAGTCAGGATTGTTAATTGGGTACTTAAAAAAAACATTAGATGATTTAATTGAGTTCCCTCCTTCAACATTTGCTAGCCAATGCCCTTCAGGAGACAATAGCATATGATCTATCGTATCGGTAAACACTTTTCCACTGGGAAGTTTAATCGACATATAACACCAGAAATTACGGTATTTATAATCAATTGTATTTCTAATATTAACACCAAACACTATAGCATCTGGTAAATCAGTTAATCGGTCTGTTTCAAAAACGTAGGTAGAATCCTTATGCCAACCAAGTTCATTAACATCCTTGTTTTTTTCATACAAAGCAGAGCCACAACTAGCAAGAACAATGCTTATAAATATTATAAGGCAAAAACTTTTAATCATCAGTCTGGTTTTGGCTTACTAGAATTATCAGGTTTCTTCTCCCCTGGTTTATTTCTATTCCCTTGAGACTTCCCCCCTTTTTTAAATTGCTTTTTTGGTCTATCACCTTCTTTTGCAGAATTGGGCTCATTTTTCTTTGCTTCAATTCGAGGTTTATTTGAACGCCCTGGACCTGAAGGCTTACCTCCTGACAGATTATTTTTAGCCGGACCATTGTTTGGTTTTCTTTTGTTGTTTGGTTTGCCCTTCTTTTTCTTCTTGTTGTCAAACCTTGTAAGGTCATCCTGACCAACAACATTCATGTAATCAAGTTCCTTTTCAACTACATCTTCAAACACTTGCTCAACTAATATTTCGGGAATAATTCCCTCTTTATTTGCTTTGATTACTTCTTTAACTCTTGCGGCATCAACTGCTACAAACTGCATTCGATCTTTCTTGTTGATGTACCATAAAACACGCTTAAAAATATCTGATTTAAAGTGGAAAAATTCCCCTTGCTCAGTTTTAATATTTGTATTTACATCAGGGAAGTCCTTTAATACATCTAAATAACTATCCAATTCAAAATTTAAACAACACTTCAACTTACCACATTGTCCAGCAAGCTTTTGAGGGTTTAAAGATAGTTGCTGATAACGAGCAGCACTAGTTGTTACTGATCTAAAATCAGTTAACCAAGAACTACAACAAAGCTCTCTTCCGCAGGCACCAACACCTCCTAACCTAGCAGCTTCTTGTCTTGCCCCGATTTGACGCATTTCCACTCGAACCTTAAACTGTCCAGCATAAATCTTGATCAATTCTCTAAAATCAACACGCTCTTCAGCTGTATAATAAAAAGTCGCTTTTGTTTTATCTCCTTGATATTCAACATCACAAATTTTCATTTTTAAGCCCAGCTCAATAGCATGTTTTCGAGCTTGTGTTAAAGTTGGCTTTTCAAGCGTCATAGCCTGTTGCCATTTATCAATATCTGTTTGCTTAGCTTTTCGATAAAGCTTCTTGATATCAATTTCCTTTATATGTTTTTTATTAATCTGAAGCTTTACTAGCTCTCCTGTTAACGAAATCGTACCTATATCGTGTCCTGGTGAAGATTCTACGGCAACAACATCCCCAATGCTAGTCGTAACATTGTTAATATTGCTAAAATATCCTTTACGCCCGTTTTTAAAACGTATTTCTACTATTTCCTCTCCTAGTTCAGCACTAGGATTATCCATATTTGATAGCCAATTGAACACATTTAGTTGATTACAACCACCTGTTGAACATCCGCCATTGCTCCCGCATCCACCAGGTAAACTGTTGGTACCCCTTCCTGTACTACATCCTGAACATCCCATAATCGTAATTGTATTGGAATTGGTTTAAATTGCTTTCTTTCTAATTTAATAAAAAGATTTCTATTAATTATTTTACTTTATTCCTTAAATAAGGGATTTTTTTTTAATTCAAACTTTGATAAGCATTGGTTTGGAAAAACTGAATTAATTTTTTCTCCTGCTTTGTTAAACACTTCTATTTCCAAAATATGACTTCCTTTTTTAAGACCTGTTATCCAGTAAGGTGACCATTTTGTAATTTTAAATTCCGTTCCATCAATTTTAGCAATTGCATAGTTTCCACTATCTCCAATCGAAACATTCTTCAAATAAAAATCAAATAAAACTTTTTCTTGCTCTAAACCATTATAAACACCTGATGGCTGATGAATAGCATATCCAATAGCATCCGTAACATTTGTATTTGAAGAGCAACCATTTTCATCAGCTTTAATATTGAATAATAATGCTGTTTTTGATCCTTTTAATGAAGCATTGTAAGACCTGCATAAAAAGCATAGAAAATAGTTGTCTCCATTTTCAATATCTGCTTCAATAAAACTCCCATATTGCCTCTTCGCGAGACCTTTATTAATTATAATATTTAGATATTGACCACGTACTTCGTTTTTAACTCTATGCCTATCTTGATCAACTGTCTTCTGTCCTATATTAAAAAAATTTGTTCTAAATTCAATTTTGTTCGAACCTAGTTGGAAACGTTGATTTTCTGTTTCCAATAATACTTCCACATCTTCGAAATGAGGAATATCGTAAACTTCAGTTAATTTAATTCCATCGCGCTCCAAAACAATGGCAGAATAATCACCTTTTTTAATCGCTTCGTTCACTTTTTCAACTGAGAAATCTGAATCGCTATTGTTGCTACAACCAAACAGTAATAAAACAGATAAAATAACGCTTATGTAATTCCCCATAAATTTGATTTCAAATTAAAAAAGCCGCATAATTGCGGCTTTACAAATATAGAATATGTTTCTTATATTGTTTGAAACTTTCCAAATAATGCTGATCCTTTCAAGAAATGCTGAGATGGATTAACCATTAATACAGGAATTTGAGCTTCATTAGTAATTAGCTCTTCTTCAGCGTTTTTCAAGAATGAATTAATTGATCTATAGTTAAGATTTAATACCGCAATGAAATCAGCATTTATACTAGCAGAATAATGTAAAATTTGCTTTACAAAACCTCCTGAATTCTTTGCTTGAACAACACTATGAGAAATATTATGTTTTTTAAAGAATGACTTAGCATATGCAATATTATTATTTACATCAACCAAGTGAAATTTATCTTCTTCATGGTCTGCAAAAATGTGAATCTTCGCGCCAAATCTAGCTGCCATACTTGCTGTTAAAGCAATTTTTACTTTCGTTTCAGATTTGAAATCAATCGGAAAAACAATATTATCATAAGATTTAGGAACAATTTTATCCTGCACAACAATGAAAGGTATCGTTGAACTCGTTATTACCTTCATTGCATATGAACCAGTAATGTGCTGAATACCAGTCCTACCATGAGTTCCCATGATAATCAACCTCGCTCCTTCATAATCTGCTACCTTATCTATATCCTCAAAAATATTACCCGTAACTATCTTACCTACAGTTGGAATATTATTTTCCTTACTTACTTTATCAGCAATTGGATCTAATTTTTTTCTTGCATCTTCTGTTCTTCCATCTCTATCAACAACGTGCAATAAAACGATTTCACCATCCATTATTTCCGCAACCTTAATTGCATGCTCTAGAGCCGTTTCAGCTACTGAAGTAAAATCAGTGGGAACTAAAATTTTATAAACTTCTTTCATAATTAAACTTTTATTAAGTTTTAAATTAATAATGAAACTCTTGCAGGAATCTCACAAACCCGATACGTAATTGATAAATCTTTCGCTAAAGTATATAAAAGCTTCAATCTATGCCCTTAAATTTAAAATATTACATCCAAATCTCAACAACATTTTGAATATTATTTTGTAAAAAGATAAAAGCATTATTTTTTGTAGTGAATTATTTTAATTTCTTGAACACTGGAACCGTTGAGCAGGCCTCGCCAAACATTAAACTTTTAACTACCGGTTGAAGCTTTTGGGTAATCGCAATAAACGAACTTTCTGGTATTGATTCTTTTCCACAACCTTTGATAATCACACGTTTATCTTGAAAATTGTGCTGGTTAATATTTTCAATTGCTATTCTGAGTAATGCCCCTTTTAAATGTGCCTTGTTACCTCTGATAATTACCGCTGCATAAGGCATTATAGATGACGTAATTAACATGTAAGCCCATAACGGAATGATACCTTCCGAAGAGTTTGTTATTGCAACGAATGCATCTTGATATTCCGACCAGTTTTTTGCTTTTAATTGTTCTCGGAAATCTTTTTCTCTTAATATAATTCCTTCGTACATAAAATCTTTAAAATCAATTACCACCTGATTACCTTGTGGAATTAAGTCCACAAGATCCAATGTAATTAATCCGCTTTTATCTACTTTATTTTCAATCATTATAACAAAAATATTAAATCATCCCTAACTCTATTTGAGCCTCTTCACTCATCATGTGTCGTTCCCAAGTTGGATCAAAAACGATATCAATCTTACAGTTGTTTACCAATTCCATTCCCTTCACTTTTTGTTCGACTTCAGCAGGTAGTGTCTCAGCAGCAGGACAATTTGGCGAAGTTAGCGTCATATCAATATGCACATTAACTTCATCATCAATTTTAATATGATAAATTAAACCCAACTCATAAATATCAACTGGAATTTCGGGGTCATAAATTGTTTTTATAACCTGGATAATCTCTTCTTCTAAGTCTTTTTTTGCTAAGTGATCCATCTAAAAATATCTTTATTTTAAAACATCAGTATTCTTAATTATTAGAATAAACCAATGCGTATGTCTTCATTTTTTTAACCATTGAAACCAAACCATTACTCCTGTTTGGTGACAAATGCTCTTTTAACCCGATCTGATCGATAAAAGCCAAATCGTTTTTTACAATTTCCTTAGCTAGTTGTCCATTAAAAACTTTCACTAAAAGTGCTATAATACCTTTTGTAATAATAGCATCACTGTCTGCTTCAAAAACAACTTTATCACCCTCTTTAATTGCTTTCAGCCAAACCCTGCTCTGACAACCTTTTACTATATTATCTTCTATTTTATCAGCTTCATCCATTCCAGGCAACTCTTTTCCCAGGGAAATGATATATTCGTATTTATCAGCCCAATCATCAAAAAGTTCAAAATCCTCTATTAGTTCTTCAGCAATCTCATCAATACTCATAATCAAAAATTATAGTAACATATTTAAAGCACGTTTAAGTGCTACAATAAATAAATCAACATCCTCTTTAGTGTTGTAAAAAGCAAAAGACGCTCTTGCTGTCCCTGTAACATTAAACCGATGCATTAAAGGTTCAGTACAGTGATGTCCAGTTCTAATTGCCACACCTAACTGATCAATCAATGTTCCAATATCATAATGATGTGCTTTGTCATGCACAAAGCTTAATACACCCGCTTTATCCTTAGCAGTACCTATTATCCTAATTCCTTCAATATTTTTAATTTCTTTTGTCGCATAAATTAACAACTCCTTCCCATGAATATGAATCGCTTCCCAATTCAATTCATTTAGGTAATCAATAGCGGCTCCTAAACCAATACCACCAGCAATATTAGGTGTTCCTGCTTCAAATTTATGTGGTAAATCGTTGTATATAGTTTTTTCAAATGAAACTGATTTAATCATATCTCCACCTCCTTGATAAGGCGGTAATTTATCCAACCATTCTTTCTTTCCGTATAAGACACCGATACCTGTCGGGCCAAAAATTTTATGCCCACTAAACACATAGAAATCACAGTTTAAATCCTGAACGTCTACCTTCATATGAGGGACACTTTGTGCCCCATCTAATAAAACAGCTGTTCCGTTTTTATGTGCCAATTCTACTATTTCCTTAACGGGATTAATTGTGCCTAAGGTATTAGAAACATGCGTAATAGAAACTAATCTCGTCTTAGAATTCAATAACATTTTGAATTCCGACATGATTAATTCGCCATCATCATTTATCGGAGCAACCTTTAAAACAGCACCCGAATATTCACATGCCATTTGCCAAGGAACAATATTACTATGGTGTTCCATTTCGGAAATAATTACCTCATCTCCTTTTTGAAGAAAACCTCTTGTAAAGCCATTCGCTACAAGATTGATCCCATCAGTAGTTCCTTTGGTGAAAATCACTTCCTCTTCCAACGGAGCATTGATGTAAATTTGTATTTTCCTTCGAGCTTCTTCGTAAGCTGCAGTAGCTTCTTGACTTAATGTGTGGACTCCTCTATGAATATTTGAATTTTCATTTTGGTAATAATCGCGCACTCTATCAATAACAATATTTGGTTTTTGAGACGAAGCTCCATTATCCAAATAAACCAATGGTTTTCCATTTATCTTTCTAGATAAAATTGGAAAATCAGCTCTTAATTCTTGTATACTTTTTACTTCAACCATAATTTAAGTTATAATTGATTATTTTTTAGAAGCGAAATTCTTTGCAATTAAGCTTTCAACGTGCACTCTAACAGCATCATTTTTGATATTATCAAGTACTTCACCAATAAACGCATTTAGTAACACCTTCTTAGCTGTTGCCTCTCTAATACCTCTTGCTCTTAAATAAAATAATGCCGATTCATCGAACTGCCCAATTGTACACCCATGGGAACACTTCACATCGTCCGCATAAATCTCCAACTGAGGTTTTGAGTACGCCTTCGCATCATCACTCAATAAAATATTTGCGTTACTCTGAAAAGCATTTGTTTTCTGAGCAATTTTATTTACAAAAATCTTACCGTTAAAAATACTTGCGGCCGAATCGTTTACAACACATTTGTATAATTCGTTAGAATCACAATTTGGTTTTGCATGATCAACGTAAGTTTGGTTGTCAACATGAATATCTCCATTTAAACAAATCGCGCCAAACAAATTTGCAGTACAACCTTCTCCATCCAGTAAAATGTTTACATTATTCCTAATGATTTTTGCATTTACAGGTATAGTGTTAATTGTGAAAGTAGAATCTTTAGCTTGTTCAGCGTAATCACAACCAACATGATAGGTATTTGTGTTTTCGTTCTGAATCTTATCAATATGAACATGTGCTCCTTCACCTACAAAAACTTCGTTTACTGCATTATTTAAAGCAATATCAGATTCAAGTGTTTCATGTGAAACAATAATATTTGCTTCCGAATTTTTCTCAGCAATTATTAAGTTTCTTGGGTAAGCAACGACTAAATCTCCATCAATTAAATTAATTACATGCACTGGTTTATCAAGTTGTTTTCCTGCTTTCACATATATAAATGCTCCATCTTGCGAAAATGCTGCATTTAGATTTGAAAAAAACTGATCTTTACTTCTTGTTAAAAAACCTAAGTGCGGTTCTACTAATTTAATGAATGAAGACTTTCCTTTATTTAAATTGGTTACTATAAAGTCCCCATCTTTATCTTCTTTTACTTTTGATAATTCTGGCGCAAAAAAACCATTTACAAAAACTAAAACATAAGCATCTAAATCTGCAATCAAATGTGATTTCAATCTTGATCCTACTACGTTAATAGCACTTTGTGGGCGAAACTCTTTTTTTGCAACTCCTCTTAAATTTGTATATTTCCAAGCTTCCAATTTTGGTGTTGGAAACTCCAAATTTTTTAAATTCTTAATTGCAAGTTCTCTTATCTTAATAAACGTCTTAGCCTCATTACTAAAATCCTGTCCCTCTTGATTGATTAAGAATCTCTCTGTATCCGTAAGTGTTAATGTTGCCATTTTTAAAACTTTAATCAGTCAACTATTTTTTTAAAGCATCGATAATCCAATCGTACCCTCTCTCCTCCAATTCCAGTGCTAATTCCTTAGTACCTGTCTTTACAATTCTCCCATCATATAACACATGAACAAAATCAGGAACAATGTAATCTAATAACCTTTGGTAGTGCGTAATAACCACAAAAGCATTGTCTTTAGATTTTAACTCATTAACTCCATTTGCAACAACACGCAGAGCATCAATATCTAATCCCGAATCAGTTTCATCTAAAATACCTAATTTTGGATTTAACATCGCCATTTGAAAAATCTCATTCCGTTTTTTCTCACCTCCAGAAAAACCTTCATTTACTGATCTATTTGCTAACTTTCCAGACAAACCAACTAACGTTTGTTTTTCCTTTAAAAGCTTTACAAATTCTTTTGTTTCTAGAACAGGTAATCCTTTATATTCTCTTACTTCATTAACCGCAGTTTTAATAAAGTTAATGTTACTAACACCTGGTATTTCAACTGGATACTGAAATGCTAAAAACACACCTTCTCCCGCTCTATCTTCTGGCTTTAAGTCCAATAAATCCTTTCCCGAAAAATCAACATTTCCTTCCGTCACTTCGTACTCTTCTCTTCCTGATAACACAGAAGCTAAAGTGCTCTTTCCTGAGCCGTTTGGTCCCATTATAGCGTGAACTTCTCCTGCTTTAACTTCAAGGTTTAATCCTTTTAAAATTTCCTTTCCGTTAATCTCTGCTTTTAATCCTTTGATCTTTAACATTTTCAACTATTGTTTGAACTATTTATATTAAACTTCAGTTAACTAAATATTTTTTTTAATTACTCGAATATCTTTTATCCAACTGACCCTTCAAGACTTATTTCTAATAATTTTCTAGCTTCAATTGCAAACTCCATTGGAAGATTATCCATTACGTTCTTACAAAATCCGTTAACAATTAAACCAATCGCCTTATCAGTTTTAATTCCTCTTTGATTACAATAGAACAATTGATCTTCACCAATCTTGGAAGTTGTCGCTTCATGCTCCACCTTCGCTGATTTGTTATTGCATTCAATATAAGGAAAAGTATGTGCTCCACATTTTGCTCCTATTAGTAAAGAATCACATTGACTAAAGTTTCTGGCATCTTCAGCGCCTTTAGAAATCTTAACCAACCCTCTATATGAATTTTGAGATTTTCCTGCAGAAATACCTTTTGAAATTATGGTACTCTTTGTGTTTTTCCCAAGATGAATCATTTTCGTTCCTGTATCAGCTTGTTGCATGTTGTTGGTAACAGCAACAGAGAAAAATTCCCCAACTGAATAATCTCCTTTTAAAATACAAGAAGGATACTTCCATGTAATTGCTGAACCTGTTTCAACTTGTGTCCAAGAGATCTTTGAATAATCTCCAGCACACAAACCTCTTTTGGTAACAAAATTTAAAATACCTCCTCTACCTTTCTTATCTCCCGGATACCAGTTTTGCACAGTTGAATATTTAACTTCCGCCCCTTTCATAGCGACAATCTCTACAACAGCAGCGTGCAATTGGTTTTCATCTCTCATTGGAGCTGTACAACCTTCTAAATAAGAAACGTAAGCATCTTCATCAGCAATCAAAAGCGTTCTTTCAAACTGCCCTGTATTTGCTTCGTTTATTCTGAAATATGTTGAAAGTTCCATTGGACACCTAGTCCCTTTCGGAATATAACAAAATGAACCATCTGAAAACACTGCAGAATTTAATGCCGAATAAAAGTTATCGGCCTGAGGAACGACACTCCCCATATACTTTTTAACTAATTCAGGATGTTCTTTAACTGCTTCCGAAAAAGAGCAAAAAATAATTCCTAAGTCACCTAACTTATCCTTAAATGTAGTGGCAACAGAAACTGAATCCATTACAATATCAACTGCAACACCAACCATCGCTTTTTGCTCATTGATTGGGACACCTAAACGCTCAAAAGTTTTTAATATTTCAGGGTCTATCTCATCTAAACTCTCATATTTCTTTTTAGGTTTTGGAGCAGCATAATATATAATTTCCTGAAAATTAGGTTTCTCATAATTAACATGTGCCCAATCAGGCTCTTCCATTCCCTGCCAAAGCTTAAATGCTTTCAAACGCCAATCCAATAACCATTGCGGCTCTTCTTTCTTCGCTGAAATAAATCTCACAGTATCCTCTGATAAACCTTTTAAAGCATTGTCAGATTCAATATCAGTTACAAATCCGTATTTGTAATCTCCACTTGTTGCTTCTTCGATTATTTTATCCTCGTCCGACATCTGTTCTATTTAATTACTACAATAATTCTTATCTTAAACTGCGAAACTCTCTCCACAACCACAAGTTCTTGAGGCATTGGGATTGCTAAAACTAAATCCCTTTCCATTTAAACCGCCTTCATACTCTAAAACTGTCCCTACTAAATATAACAAGCTTTTTGATTCAACAACAACCTTTACTTCGTTGTCTTCGAAAACCTTATCATTATCGTTTAATTCAGTTCCAAAGCTTAAATCATATGACAATCCCGAACATCCACCACTTTTCACACCTACCCTAACAAAACTATTTGCAGGCATTTCATCAAATTTAATCAGCTTATGAACTTGATTTTTTGCGTTATCTGAAACTTTTATCATCTTTTTTTTTATTTAGACTAATTCTAAACAGTGACAAAAATACCGAAAAAAGGGTACTCTTTCAAACAATTTAGCAAGTTTCTCACTTTCTTTTTAATGCAAGATTGTGTTTGACTAATAAAAACAAAAAAGGGTATTCAATTCTGAATGACCTAGTAAGTAACGAAGCGTATTTAACAGCGAATCAAATTTTTCGATTTGTTTAACTAAATCATCGATTCAATTTAACCTGATTAATTTTGAAGTATTTAAAACCATATTTTCAGCTGCAATTATCGTTTCCATACCGGACTTAATTTTATCTCCATTTTTATAGCAAAACACCACTTGCATTGGCAAGTCTATCGGCAACCAATTTATTGAAAATTCTCCATCTTTATTCGATATCTAGAATCATATTCTATTTAAAGATGGATATATAAAATGAAAGCTAGCTGCACAAAGTAATTTGTCAATCACAACCTTACATTTATGCAACACACCATAGCAAAAACATTAATTCAGTGAGAGCATTCGTCTCCAAAAAACACACTACCTGTTAATGTATATAAATCACTAATAGTTGTGTCCAGCCAAGAACAGTGCTGATTTCACATTTTCATTCCAATACCAATTTCTCATTTCTAGATAATTCCCACCAATTGAGTTTTCAATTGTAAAATCCACACCATCTAACAATTGTAATTCGTTTCCATTTTGAAAAAAATTTATACAAATATTCCTCTTGAATCTAGTGGTCCTTAATAACTGTTCGCCATTAAATCAGTAAATATTATTTCTCCTTGATTTGTGTGCGAGTAAATAGGTTTTGACTTCATGCAAGATATAAATGTTGCAATCCTTAGTATAACAATGTAAATGTTCTTTTTTATTATTTTGATGCTGGTTGTTATGTTAGTATAACAACCAAAAAAACTAAAATTGTCACTAAAACTGAATACGTTTTACCTCAACAGGCTAAATAAAGCAAGTACTGCCATGTAAAACATGGTAGTATTGTAAATTAACATTACTTATATATTTAGTTTTTCTTAGGTAAACTCATTAATCTTAAAAAGACCTTTTTTAAATATGGCAGACCCAGTAGATAAAAAAAAATAATTCCTACCCAAAAAGTATTCAGCCATATCACCTCAATTAAATCATAATACTCTTGAGAATATGGTCGATACGCATCTGTATTTTTAATTAAATACTGATCGAAATAAGAAATTTCAAAAACATCCATTTGCTGAGTTAAATAAGCCAGTATCATAATTGGGAAAAACGGTAACGACATAAATGCAACAATCGCCATTTGGTTTACCACCACGGAAAACTTTTGTAAACCCCAAGCTTTATTTAGAAATATTATTGAAGCAACCACAAACAGGATTGCCATAATGGGAAAAAATTCACCTTTAAAACGACCAACAACTTCAATAATACCAATGATAGTCAAGTAAATACCAATTATTAAAATACTCAATAGGAACTGTTTCCAATGTACCAATTTAAAAATAAAAAGTAAAAGCGTAATTATGAAACTAGCCCATAGGAACCCTAAAAAAATTACATCTGTATGACTAGGGAGGTAATTTAATTGAGCTCTTTTAATATGGCCTAAATTCTTACTTGACTCATTAAAAGAATCATTAACAATTAGTACGTCATAATTATAACTACCCGATCGATTTCGCCTTGTGTTTGAATAACAATCTGAGTAAATATTATTTTCCAATTCATCAATAATACGACCTACATCAATTGATTCGTAATCAGTATACCTATCGATACAAAAGTTTAAGTGATTTAAATACTTTTCTGCTTGAACAAAAGATAAATCAAGATTCTGCTCGTGATAGAATTGCTTAACTTCATTCTTAAAATGCACTTCTTCATCAAAATCCCAACCACTATAACTACTATAATAACTGTTATAGCCAGAGCTATAATTCTTGACTTTATACAATCTTGGACGTACATTTATATGCTCGTCCTCATGATAATAAATGGCTTTTTTAAATGTTTTTCTATAATTTTTAATATTATCTCTGGGCTCTTGATCAAGACTCCAATAGCGTAAATACTCTTTTTCGGTACCAAAGTATTTATAATCTCCTTCTCCTGAATTCACAAAATACTTCGCCTTTTGCAAATCTATTACATCTTGCTTCAACTGTTCCTCTTCCGCTAAATTTCCAACTTTTTCATTCAAAACAAATGAAATTGAATAAGGCATTATTAATGGAGAAACTACCGAAAACATCATCAATGGGAAAACAAATAACGGACGGAAAAAACTACTTTTCCCTTTTCGTTTTTCGACACTAAATAAACACAACTGAAAAATAATATATCCCATTAAAATGATAGTTGGGAACATAAATACGCCAAAGAAAGTCATGATATCCCCAGAAGACATAGGGTTTTGAACATCAACTGGAGTAATCAATCCAATTAGTGCTGCAAAAACACCTAACAGGATTGTTAAATAAACGGTGAAGTGTATTCTTGTAGCCCAAATCCAAGGATAGTTCTCACGTAAATAAACATCAATTAATCTTAATTCTCTTGGGGCAATTTTAAAAATCCAATTCATCTTAATACTTGTCGCTAAATAATTTTTTAGTGGAATTTGTTATGTCTCTGTAATAGCTTAATTCAAAATCACTATCAATCAATATTGTTTGAAGTTCCTTTAAGGAAATCGAATTTGGAATATTCACGGTATACCCTGAAGCATTTTTTTCTATCCTCGCATCGAAACTATGAAGCAGTCCTCCAAGTGAATCGTAGGTGAAATCCCCGTTTAATTCTACGGTATGAAAATCATCTTGATTTTTAAGTTCATTTAAACCACCATTAAATATGGCCTGACCATTTTTTAAAAAAATAATCTGATCAGCAATAGTTTCCACTTCATGCAACTGCTGAGAAGTTAAAATCATAGAAACTGGTTGCTTCCAAGAATTTGCTAAATCTTTCAGATCTTGTAGTAATAATTCCTGTGCTAGTAAATCCAAATTGGCAAGTGGCTCATCAAGTATTAAAACTCTTGGTTCCCAAACTAACGTTTTCGCAATTTCAACTCGTAATTTATAACCACTTGATAATTGTGACCAACTGTGGTATCTAAAATTTGTCAAACCTAATCGATGTATTATAAAATTAGTTTTTTCATCATTATCAGGACCGACTATTCCTTTAATAGAAGCTCCAAATGAGATTTGTTCTTCAACAGTTCCCCACCACCTATCAGTTCTTTGAGGAATAAAAGCAATGTTTTCTTTGATCTCCTCCCAGGTATCAATTTTTCTTTCACCCTCATAGAAATTTAACCCACCATTGGATGAGTCAATTTCCCCACAAAGTACTCTAAGTAGTGTTGTTTTCCCATTTCCATTTTCTCCTACTAAACCTACTATCTTCCCGCGTTCAAGTTTTAAATCAATTGGACTCAAAGTAAAAGATCCGCGTATTGATGTGTATACTTTACCAATTTGTTTAGCTTCACAAATTACTTCATCAATATTACCATTAAGAGCGATTTCCTTTTCAATAGAACTTAAATCAGAGAGCAGCTCTATAAAAGCAGTATGAAGCTCTTTACTGTCATTTCCAGATTTCCCGAGTTCTTTATCTATATTATAGTCTGCTCGTAAATTTAAAGCCTTATCTTTTATTAAAAATGGATAATCAAACTCGTAAGCTAAATCCAGAGATCGCCTACTTACTCTATTTAAATCTTCATTTGCAAGTGCTAATGATATTTCATTAATTCTTTCTTGCTGACTTATAAAAGCTAAACTCATACGAAAATTTTGGTGTAAATATATAACCAATTTCGTAGGAGAAATATTTAATTATTGTTAAAAAAATTACACAAAAAAACCTACCCAATAATAAAAAGTGATATTTACTCTTTATTACTGTGTAGGTAATTATATGTTATTAAATAGTTGACTTAATCCTTAGGCTCCTCTGTGTTTCCTGGTTTACTTCCAGCTTCTTCAGCTTTTTTCTTTAAACCATCCTTATATCTTTGTAAGTAACCACCTTTAGATGCTTGCTTTGGTTTTGGTTTACTGATTGGCTTTGCATTACTGCTATTAGGTCTGCTTTGAGGTTTCGAATTCATTTTTGGCTTAGAGTTTCCCCCATACTTAGGTTTCCCCCCTTTTAAACTCCATTCTGGACCTTCTCCAAAAGATGCGGGCATATTAATCTTAGGAACTTTCTTTTCAATTAACTTTTCGATATTGTTAAAATTATACATATCAGCCTCGTTAACTAAAGTCACCGCTCTACCATCAGATCCGGCTCTTGCTGTACGTCCAATTCTATGCACATACTCTTCCTCATTACTAGGGACATCAAAGTTAATTACCAAATCTATATCTTTAATATCAACTCCTCTACTCATTACATCAGTAGCAACAACAATTCTAATTTTCTTAGCTGTAAAATCTCTAATAATCTCTTCTCTTTGAGATTGCTCTAGGTCAGAAGACATGGCTTCTACAACATATTTCTTATTTCTTAAACCTCTAACGATATCATTTACTTTTCGCTTAGTTGAAGAAAAAACAATGATACTTTTATAATTTTCCTCCCCATTTACAAGGTGGTTGATAAAATCAATTTTCTGACCATCATACACCAAACAAGCTTCCTGAACAATCTTCTCGGAAGGTTTAGAAATAGCGATAGTAATTATCGCTGGATCAACTAAAATCTTTCTTGCTAACGATTCAATCTTTGGAGGCATAGTAGCACTAAACATTAGTGTCTGTCTCTTCTTAGGGAGCTTAGAAATGATTTTATTAATATCATCAACAAATCCCATATCAAGCATTCTATCTGCTTCATCAAGAATTAAGTGACAAATCTTATCCGTATTGGCATAACTCATATTTAAATGAGAAAGCAGTTTTCCTGGAGTAGCAACAATAACTTCACAACCATCTCTCAAAGCTGCTTTTTGTTGATCCCATTCCTTTGCATCACCTCCACCATAAATAGCAATAGAGTTAATTCCTAGAAAATACGCAAATCCTTGAATCTGTCGATCAATTTGCATTGCTAATTCTCTAGTAGGTGTAATAATTAAAGTACTTGTTCCTTTAATTTTATTTGTAATAATATTATGCAATATCGGCAGCGTAAATGCAGCAGTTTTCCCTGTACCTGTTTGCGCAACTGCAATTAAGTCTTTTCCACTAATTGCTGTTGGTATTGCTTTTTCTTGAATGGGCGAAGCTTTTTCGTATCCCATGTAACTAATCGCCTCGATAATTTCCGGCGCTAAATTTAATTCTTCAAACTTCATATGCTTGCAAGATACTCATTTTCTATACTCCTAATCTGATTTTATCTTGATAATTTTAATGCCTTGAATAGTTACAAAGTAAGAATTGTCAAACTCAATCTTCATTGGTCAAATTTTCAGGCATTAGTAAGAACCCCTAGAACCCTATCATATGTTTCACTATAAAGTGTAATGATTCATTACTAACCCATATTTTATTCACTTCAGTGAAGTTAAATATTTATAAAACCGTTATTTGGATTTGGATAAATATGCACGCCTGCGCAAAAAAATCAGTGAATACAGTTCTACGTTTTTTTTTAAAATCGCTTGAGAATTCGTAAATAAAAAGCCAATTAAAAATACGATATCACAGTGTTTTTGTCACAAAACTTATTTAAAATAGAATTCACTTCATCCAAAAAGCAAAAACATCCATAAAAAAAGCAATACCCATATGAATGAAAATTCCGCCCCAAATATTACGAGAATACAAAGCCGTTATTCCTAAAATATAACCACCAAATGCTGAACCTATCGTTTCACCTAATGGCTTCCCAAAATGCAACCAAACATATGCTGCTACCATTGGAATAATTGCATGTTTTCCTAGATATTTCACCATCGAAAAAACCAAAAATCCTCTAAAAAAAATTTCCACTGAAGCGTAATCCATAATGTATGCAAATTCATACATCCAAAAACTGAATTCCTTGTTAATTCCAACCTCTTCTGCATAGGCTGTACCAGCAATTAAATTATATGTTGGATACATGCATAAAAAAGAGTCCATTAATGATGCAATAAATACCAAAGGAATCATGCCTCCTAGCATAATCCAATAGGGCGCTAATGAAACGCCTCTAATTTGTAAGCCATAAAAATGGCCTATTCTATTTTTAAAATATACCTTATACGCAATCCATAATGGAACAAACATCAATAGTAATGTGTATAAATTATAATATATTCTACTTAAAAAGTTCCATTCGGTATAATTGAAAAACACAGATAATACTTGATAAAAATCTGTTCCTCTGCGAATTGAAAGAAGAAACACCCCAAACAAAAAAACACCCCAAAAATTAACGGAAAGCTTAATAGGATATTTGAATAATTTTAATAAACCAATCGCTATTAAATATGGAAATGCATGAAAAAAACCAAAAACTAAAGGTTCCAACCAAGTATTATAATGCGGAACCACAAAGTACTTTTGCATTGTCTGTCCATCCCACCAATCATATTGGTAATTAACGTACACAGATAGCATAAGAAAGCTCAAAAACACCATGTAGAATTTCCAATTGAAATCCCGAGTATAGTATAATAGATATTTAATAATATTTCCCAATGATAATATGTAAATATTACTGATTTTGTTTTAAAATAAAAGCCTTAGTTGTACCAACTTATGCTTGTGGCAAAAAAGTCTTTCTAGTTTTTTTACATTAAGGGTTAAAAACAAATTTAATAAACTAGCTAGATAAATAATCTCCTAATTTGGTCCAACAACAACCAAATGAACATTTCTATTTATAACAATGTTTACAACTGCAATTTTCAACGTGTTTATTGTAATAAATCAATTAGTCCTAACTCTCCAGTTAACTCCGGTACGAAATAATTAAACATCCCTAAATCTGCCAACTGCTTCGCTGTTGTTGGCCCCATAACGATAATTTTCTGGTAAGGTTGCCAAGTTATTTTCTTAAAATAAGCTCTTACATTTGAAGGACTCGTAAATATTAGAACATTCGCCTTTGGATCTGTAAAATCCAATTGCTCGCTCGTTGAATATACCACAATATCCTTAATATTTGATTGATCTAAAAACTGATTTTGTATTGTTCGTTTTGATATATTAGAAACAGGAAAAACACATCTTTCACCTCCAACCACTTTAGCAAAATCAGTACCGATTTCAACAATATCTACAGCATCCCCAATAAACGAAACATAGTCTACATATTTGGACAATTCCTTGTAAGTCCCCCTACCTACGCAAGCAACTTTAATATTACTCAAATCAAAATTCTGCTTAAAAAAGTATTTAACCGAATTCTTACTCGTGAAAAATATCCAGTCTGTATCCGGCAGTTCTTTTACTGGAACAGCAGCAAAATCGATCAAAGAATATCCTTTTACCTGATAAGATTCAGGAATTAATTTACTTCTAAATAAACTGTCTTTAGCTAAGTCTTTACTGATAAAAACTACTTGAGATTTTACTTTTTTTTTAAAGCTTCGATAATCGTTTCAGCAGCACCTTCAACTTCTGTAAAAGATGCTTGAAAACGAGTTACTGTTCCGTCTTCTCTGCCCAATGAAGTCCATACTTTAAAGTGTTCACCCTCCTTTTCAGCATAAACACCCAATGGCAATTGGCAACCCCCATTTAGTTTATTTAACACACCTCTCTCAATGTTAATTAAATCCTTAACACTAGCGTTATTCATTTGAGAAACAATTTCCCTAACACGGTCGTCACTGGCTCTAATTTGCAAGCCTAAAACACCTTGAGCAGGAGCAGGAACAAATTCCTTAGGATCTAAACGTTCAACATGAAAATCACTTAAATCTAATTTTAATCTAATAACACCAGCGCTTGCTAAAACTATCGCATCATAATTTTCAGTTCTAAGTTTCTGAATTCTTGTTGGAACATTACCTCTTAAATCTTTAATTTCAAGATCTGATCTGAAAACATTTAATAGTGATTTTCTTCTTGCTGATGAAGTCCCTACAATTGCACCTTTTTTTAAGGCCAAATTTTTAGATTGGTCAATAGCCGATTTTCTAATTAATAATATATCAGCAGGGTCCTCTCTATCCGAAACGGCTACAATTTCTAAACCTTTTGGTTGATTTGTTTCCAAATCTTTATGCGAGTGCACTGCTAAATCGACTTCTTTACTCAATAAAGCGTCCTCTATCTCTTTTGTGAAAAAACCTTTACCTTCTAATTTGTCAAAACTTAAATGCTGAATTTTGTCGCCTTGAGTTTTAATGATATTTAGTTCAACTTCGCAACCTAACTTTTCCAATTCAGACTTAACGAAGTAAGCTTGCCATAAAGCTAAGTCACTTCCTCTTGTTCCAATTTTAATTCGTTGTTTCATCACTACAATCGCGTTTTAATCAATTAATAAAACAAAGATAATGATCCTGATTCAATAAAATATATCAAGTGCGATAATTCGCAAAACTAATTTATTTGGAAAAGATTTTGTTACTATCTTAGTACAAGAAATTAGGATTAAGATGAACAGATTAATAAAAACCACCGCAATAATTGCTTTTATTTCAACATTATTTTGTTTTAAAACGGAGCAAATTGGAGAGGATTACGGAATTAAAATTGAAAAATCAATTCAAGAAGTTGGTAAAAACTTATATTTAGTAACGCTTAAAATTGTTAATGGGAATGAAGTAAATGGTTTTGCTAAATATGAAACTAAACTACCGCTATCAGCCGATTATATTAAAGAAATAAAACGAGACAAAGCTGTAAGTTTTAAGCTTGACGGAAGAAAATTGAAATTGATTTGGATTCATATTCAGAAAAACAAATCATACACAACATCTTTTCAAATATCTACAAAAAAGTCAATTAAAAAATTAAACATGGACGGACGCTTTTTTGCGCATTTTGGAGGGGAGAAATTTTCATTTGAAGACAACAGTGAAAACACTATTATTAATTTAATAAAAAAGGTTTCAAAATAAACTATCATGCTGCTGAATAATTAGTTACGTATGTTTAATTAATTTTTGATCTTAAGATCACGCTTTATATACTTGTTAAAATATTTTTAGAATGCGGCAAAATATTTACATTTGCTAGATAATACAATTTTCCATTTGTGTTGACTAGCACTGAGCTGCAACACATAAAAACAATTTTCGAAAAAGAAAAAACAGGAATTAGTACAGGTTTAAAATTTGGTGCGCCATTTGGCAAAAAATTAACAATTATGAAATTAAAATTACTTTTATGCGCGGTTGGATTATTTCTAATGGCAACACAAATACACGCTCAACATGTTGTTCGTTTTTCACCTTTATCTTTAATTAAAGGAAAAGCAAAAATACATTATGAATATGGAGGAGTAGAAAAATTAGGTTTTGGAATTATTGCCGCAGGTTATTATGGTATTTACCCAGGTTTTAGGATTCAACCCTATGCTAGATATTACATTACTGACGAATCACTGAAAGGTCTTTATGTTCAACCTAAATTTCATTTCTCACAAAACACTTTTGAAATCACTATGAGCCCAGGAACTATTGATGAAGAAACAGTAAAAAACGACATTAACGAATTGGGAGGTTCATTGGATTTTGGATGGCAATTTTTACTTGGCGGAAATGAAAATATAGTTGTCGATATTTTTACTGGATATAGATTTTCAAATTTACAAGGTAAAGATTACAATAATACAGAAACAACTGAAGGTGCTACTGATTTAGTATCCGAAACTTTATACACTGCGTTACACTCAAGTAAGTTTGATTTAGGGTTATCAGTAGGATTTAAATTCTAAGAGAATTTTATAAAATAAAAAAGGCGGTTTCCATTAGGAAACCGCCTTTTTTTATGTCTATACTTTTTTCCTAAATCTACACAAAGTGATTACTTGTGATCTGCTTTTTCTAATTCCTCATACCAATCACTTCCAAAACGTGTGATCAGTGGCTCTTTTAGGAATTTATACACCGGTACTTTTAACTGCTCTCCCAAATCACATGCGCATTTACAAATTTCTAATAACTGAACATTTACAGCTGTAAATGTTGGATATTCTTTTAGTCTTACGGGAAATAAACTACAAGATATTGGTTTTCTAAAATCAATTTTCCCATCAAGATGTGCTTTTTCAATGGAGCATTTTGTTATTCCCGCTTCATCATAAAACACGTAAGCACAGGCCTGATTATCCACTAAAGGTGTAACCAAGTCGCCATCAGAATCAACCACATAAGTGCCCTCTTCCTCGATTCTAGCAATTCCCTCAGAAACCATATAAGGCTTTACATGCTCGTACACATCATCCAAAACCGAACACTCTTCTTCGCTTAAAGGCGCTCCACTATCACCATCAATACAACACGCTCCTTTACAACTTGCCAAATCGCAAACAAATTTTTTATCAAAAATATCCTCGGATATTAATGTGTCCTTTATTTCATGCATGTTGATGGGTTTTAAACAAAAATAGGCGATTAAACTTGAAGGTTTACACTTATAATTATATTATTTTTGCCGCATGGCTACACAAGAAGATGTATTTAAAAAGGTAACTGGGCATGCTAAAGAGTATGGATTTGTTTTTCAGTCAAGTGAAATATATGATGGCTTAAGTGCTGTTTATGATTACGGACAAACAGGATCTGCTTTGAAGAAAAACATTAAAGATTACTGGTGGGATTCAATGGTAAAGATGAATGAAAACATCGTTGGCATAGATTCTTCTATTTTTATGCATCCTACAACTTGGAAAGCCTCTGGACATGTTGATGCCTTTAATGATCCTTTAATTGATAATAAGGATTCTAAAAAGAGATATCGTGCGGATGTTTTGGTTGAAGAATACATCCAAAATAAATTAGAAGCCAAAATTGAAAAAGAAGTTAAAAAAGCGGCAAAACGTTTTGGAGATGCTTTTAATAAGACTGAGTTTTTAGGTACTAACCCTAGAGTTATAGGATACCAAGCAAAAATTATAGAGATTGAAGCTAGATTGAAAAAGGTACAAGTTGAAGAAGATATGGAAGGGTTTAAACAGCTCATTGTAGATCTTGAAATTCCTTGTCCAATTTCAGGAAGTAAAAACTGGACAGATGTTCGTCAGTTTAACTTAATGTTCTCTACTGAAATTGGTTCGTTATCTGACGGATCTAGTAAAATCTATTTACGACCAGAAACTGCGCAAGGTATTTTTGTGAACTACCTAAACGTTCAAAAAACTGGTAGAATGAAGATTCCCTTTGGAATTGCTCAAATTGGAAAAGCATTTAGAAACGAAATCGTAGCCCGTCAATTCGTTTTTAGAATGAGAGAATTTGAACAAATGGAAATGCAATTTTTCGTCCGTCCTGGGACAGAAGGTGATTGGTATAAATACTGGAAAGAAGCAAGAATGAAATGGCACAAAGCTATTGGATTCCCAGAAGACAGTCATAAATTCCACGATCATTTGAAATTAGCACATTACGCTAAAGAAGCTGCTGATATAGAATTTAATTTCCCGTTTGGATTTAAAGAATTAGAAGGAATTCACTCAAGAGGTAATTTTGACTTGTCTCAACATGAGGAGTTCTCAAAAAAGAAATTAAGATATTTTGATCCAGAAATTAACGAAAGTTATGTTCCTAATGTTGTAGAAACTTCCATTGGGGTTGATCGTATGTTTTTAGCTGTATTAAGTACAGCTTATACTGAAGAGAAATTTGAAGACGGAACTGAAAGGACTGTTTTAAAATTCCCTCCTTTTTTAGCCCCATACAAAGTTGCTGTTTTACCATTAACAAAAAAGGATGGTTTGCCTGACAAAGCAAGAGAGATTATCCAAAATCTGAAATATGATTTCGAGTGTTACTACGAAGAAAAGGATACAATCGGAAAAAGATACCGTCGTCAAGATGCTGTTGGAACACCTTACTGTGTTACTGTTGATCATCAAACTTTAGAAGATAATACTGTTACCATAAGAGAGCGTGATACAATGAAGCAAGAAAGAGTTGCAATTGCAGATTTAGAAAAAATTATTGGTGAGCAAGTGAACGTTAAAAATGTACTTAAAAAATTAGGCTAATTTTATTATCACTACTAACATATAAATATGTGTAAATGTGCAATACCTAAAATGCTATTATTTCATACGCTAACAAACATAAAAATGAAAAACATAAAAACAACTTTATTATTGCTATTAGTAATTGCAATTAATTTTGCTCAAGCTCAGCAAAAAGCCGTTACAGAAACAGGAGAAGAAGTGATTTTATTTGAAAATGGGACATGGGAACACCAAAATACAGATGACCTAGTAAAAAAAGAAATTCCAACCAATTCCAAAACATTTGAAAAAAATAAAGCGTCAACTTTTTTACTAAAAAGTAGCAAGCTAAATGTTGGTGTCTATTTAAACCCGAAAATATGGTCATTTAAAAAAGCAACTAACAATAAAGAGGCTGAATATGAGCTTCAATTAAAAAATGGAGATTTATATGGAATGATTATAACTGAAAAAGTTGAAATACCTCTTGAAACATTAAAATCAATTGCAATAGAAAATGGAAAAGCAGCAGCGCCTGATTTAAAAATTGTAAAAGAAGAATATAGAATTGTTAATGGCCTAAAAGTTCTTCTTCTTCAATTGAATGGAACGATGCAAGGAATTAAATTCTCCTATTATGGATACTATTTTTCAAACACTAATGGAACAGTTCAATTCATAACATATACTTCTCAAAATTTACTGGATAATTATAAATCTGAAAGTGAAAAGTTATTGAATGGATTCGTAGAAATAAAATAAACAGAACCTCTGTGTTGGGTTTATGTTAACTCTTGGGAAATAAATATTAATTCCAGTTCAATTACTATTCTAACTACACATCAACGCCAATTTATTCTATTACAAAAACAGAAAACCCATCTGTATTTACTACATGTGTACTCAATATAGTGCAAAGATTAAGAAATCCAAAACACACTGTTTTATAAAACAAGTATGCTCAAAATTTATCTAGAGTTTCTCAAAAAAATAAAAACAAGAATTAATACATAAATACTAATTAGTTCGATGAGGTGTTTATTCCCTGCTAGAATCTCATATGCCCTTCGGAAGAGCAAAAGCTTTTAAAGCTTTTCTTTGTTTTTCCCTTTTTTCATTACTAACTTTCCAACCTAATAACTATACGTTATTTTTAATAAAAAATAAAAATATGGGTGATAAAAAAAAAGTAAGAATTCTATCATTAGATGGTGGAGGAATTAGAGGGATAATACCAGCTTATGTAATAAAATATGCCGAAGAATATCTTCAGAAAAAAGCACCAGGAACAACCATTTCTGATCATTTTGATTTAATTGCAGGAACTAGTACTGGTGGAATTCTATCAGCTCTTTATTTAACCCCTGAGGGTGAAAATAAAAAAAAGGCAAAGTACTCCGCTAAAGATGCTTTAGACTTTTATGTAAAAGAAGGTTATAATATTTTTAATGCATCTAAGATTAGTAGTTGGAAGCGTTTAGGGGGACTAAGAAACGCAACAGAGTTCAGCCCTCGGAATTTAGAAAATTTACTAGAAGATAAATTTGGAAACCTTCTGATAAGTGAACTGATTAAGCCCTGCCTTGTTACAACTTACGATATGAATAATAATTCTCCCTTCTTTTTTACAAGCATTGAAGATACTAGTAAAAGGGAGTTCTTTGTTCGGGACGTTTTAAGATCAACATCTGCTGCGCCTACTTATTTTCCTCCTGCAAAAATTAAAAATATTGCATCTAATGATCCAAAATCTTCTGATATGATAAATTTGGACGGAGGAGTATTTGCGAATAACCCTACGATGTGTGCATATGCAGAAGCAAGAAACACAAACTTTAATGAAAGGAATAACAACAATCCATCTGCAAATAATATGCAAATTTTATCTATAGGTACTGGTGGCGGAGGATTCAAAATTGATAAGAAAGAAAAAAGTAATCAATGGAATCTCTTAAAATGGGCAAAATTAATACCTGATATTATGATGGAGGGTAGTATTGATGCTGTGGCATTTCAAATGAATGAAATCTATCAAACAATAGAACCTCATAATACTGAGTCGTATCTAAGAATTAATACTTCAAAAAATGACAGAGATTATTCTTCAGATATGTCAAATGCATCTCCAGAAAACATTCAAGATCTTTTAAAAGCAGGTAAGAAAACACTTGAAGATGCAAGAAAGAATGGATTAGACAAGTTTTTAGATGATCTACTGGATTAATAAAACATTAAGATATTTACAATAAAAGTATATGGAAAAACCTAAACTGCGTTTTAATGCAGTTTAGGTAATCCTTTGGGGTTAATTAAAAATAAATATAGCTCGAAAAATGACAAACAAAATGAAGATATTATTAATCTTTCTTGGTGTAATACTTATAGCTTTTGTAGTTATACAACTTTTTGCCTTTAATAGCCAAAAAAATATTGAGACTTACTCTTATAAGGTAAATAAAACATATGATACATTTGAAATAAGAAGATATGAAGCAACTTTATTTACCTCTGTCAAACTCTCAACCAAAGGATACAAAAATTCTTCAAGTGAAGGATTCTCCATTTTAGCAGGATATATTTTTGGAAATAATGAAAGGAATGAAAAAATATCTATGACCTCTCCAGTAACTATGTCATTAGAAGATTCTATGACCATGATGTTTATGGTTCCAAAAGAATTCAAAAAAGAAATACTTCCTAAGCCCAATCAATCACTTATAAAGTTTAAAGAAGAGCCTGCTAAAACAGTTGCCGCAATAAACTTTAACGGCTGGGCTAGTGATGAAAAAATAAAAAAGTTTAAGCAGAAATTAAAAGATGCGTTAGATGCTGAGGGGATAATATATTCTGACAGGTTTTACTTCTTGGGTTACAATGCACCTTATGAATTTTTTAATCGAAAAAATGAAATTATAGTCGAGTTGCAATAAGATAAGTTTGTCCGATTGATTAAAAACCCGCCGAAATAATTTAACTAATTCATAACATAAATACAACAAACACCTACAATATAAAGGAATCCAAGATGACAATAGAAAAATTATTAAATGATTTTTACATCAAAAATGGAATTCCTCAAGATGGTGGTATTGATAACAACACTTTTCAATTTAAGGTTTTCGGATTAAAACTTAATTTACCAAATCCGAAATTTAGAAGAGAAGCATTACACATTCACGACATTCAACATATTTTGCATAATTGCGATACCTCATGGGAAGGAGAAGGATTTATTTCAGGATGGGAGATTTCAACTGGAATGTGGAAGAACTTCCGATTGGGTTTTTTGAGTTTATGGGCAATGGGCTATAGCTTATGGATTTATCCCAAATCTGTTTTTAAAGGTTTTAAAAAAGGGCTAAATGATATTGGAATAATTGACTTGAAAATAAGTAAATCTGATTTTATGAAAATGGAACATTACCAACTCATAGAAATTACCAAAAAGAAAAAGTTAACCAAAATGAATACGCTAAAGTGGTTTGGATTTCTGTTTTGGGTATTAATAGCGCAATTAATATTTCTTTTTCCTATTCTAATAGTTGGAACCGGATTAATGTGGATGATCAAATAAAATATAGGAAACCCGCCTAATTCTAATTGGAAAATAATATTTGAGAAAATGTTTAGGATAAAACTTCAAATTTTATATAAAAGTTTAAGTAGTTCTATAAAAGGTATTCAGTCCTTCCTATTAAAATCATCCTACTCGAAAATATTTTCAATAATTAATACGTAAATAGTGAAATACTTTAAACAGGCTGAATTGTTCGTGAAAAATTACATCAACTAAATGATCCTGAACCATTACTTAAAAAGTTCGTTAATAACCATGGTTTTTTTCAATGATACAGATGGAATTCAAACTATCAATTAAATCTATTCGATGATTGATTTATTGCGTTAGTTTTCGAGGCTTAATAAGGCTAAAATTTACTATATTTCATACAATGCAAGGATATAGATTTTCAAAATATGTTACGCCCAATGACGCTAGGACTCCATTCCAAAAAATACTGGAAGTTTTTTTAGAGATAATGGTCCATACCTCTGGAGATTTAGAAGAAACTTTTAAATGGCTGGAAATAGTTGATAAGGAACATAAATTAACTACACCAGATTATTCATTAGAGGACTTTAAAAATGACTTAGAACAGAACGGATACTTATCAAAACCTGTAAGTGGGAAGGGTCAGAAAATGACTGGAAAAGCAGAGCAATTAATCAGGAAAAGGTCTTTAGATCAAATTTTCGGTAAATTAAAAAAAGACGGGGGCGGAAATCATCGTTCTAATAAAATTGGGAAAGGAGAGGATATCACAACAGATCAGCGCGCTTATCAATATGGAGATTCAATTCAACAAATAGATTTTCAAACGAGTATTAAAAATGCCCAAATCAGAAGTGGTATTGATAATTTCAACTTGCACAATGATGATCTAGTTGTTTTTGAAAACGAACATCAAAGTACGATGAGTACTGTTTTAATGATTGATATATCACACTCGATGATCTTGTATGGTGAAGATAGAATCACACCTGCTAAAAAAGTCGCGATGGCTTTGGCTGAACTCATCCGTACGAAATATCCGAAAGACAATCTAGATGTAATTGTTTTTGGTAATGATGCCTGGCAAATTCAAGTAAAAGACTTGCCATATTTACAGGTAGGTCCTTTTCATACAAATACCGTTGCTGGTTTGGAGTTGGCAATGGATTTACTTCGAAAAAGAAAGGGAAGTAATAAACAGATATTTATGATTACCGATGGGAAGCCAACTTGCTTAAAAAACGCGGATGGAACTTATTATAAAAACAGCAATGGGCAGGACCCGATGGTGCTTCGGAAAACAATTAATTTGGGCGCACAATGCCGAAAATCAAAAATTCCAATTACCACTTTCATGATCGCACAAGACCCTTATTTACAAGATTTTGTAGAACGATTTACAGAAGCGAATAAAGGGAAGGCATTTTACGCAGGTTTGGAAGGTTTAGGAAATTTCATTTTTGCCGATTACGAACAAAATAAAAAAAGACGATGATGAACACACAAATAGCAACTTTAGGAGCACTAAAGGCTTCAGGATATGAATCAAAAACCTTAACTGAAGAATTACGCGATAATCTTTCTGCAAAAATAAAGTCGGGGGCTAAAGTATTTGAAAACATAATTGGATATGATGACACCGTTATTCCTGAGTTAGAAAGAGCTGTTCTTGCGGGACATAGTATTAACTTTTTAGGACTTCGTGGTCAGGGAAAAACTAAAATGGCACGTTTACTTGTGCAGTTATTAGATGAATACGTTCCTGTAATTTCTGGCTCTGCTTTGAATGAAGATCCATTAAAACCAGTTACAACTGCTTCGGAAAAGTTAATCGCTGAAAAAGGAGATGCAACTCCAGTTTCATGGTGGCACAGATCTAAAAGGTATGCCGAGAAACTTGCAACTCCAGACGTTAATATAGCTGATTTAATAGGAGATATTGATCCAATAAAAGCTGCTCATCATAAACTAAGTTTATCTGATGAAGAGGCTATAAATTACGGTATTATTCCCCGATCAAACAGGGGACTGTTCGTTATTAATGAATTGCCTGATTTACAACCTCGAATTCAAGTTGCACTTTTTAACTTACTTCAAGAAGGTGATTTACAAATACGTGGTCATAAGTTTAGAATTCCAATGGATGTTCAATTTGTGTTCACTTCTAATCCTGAAGATTATACAAATCGAGGTTCAATCATTACACCCTTAAAAGATAGAATTCAAAGTCAAATTTATACGCATTATCCTGAATCCAATTTAATTGGAAGAACAATAACAAAACAAGAAATAAAAAGGCAGAAAGGACAGGTAAATATTGTTGTTCCAGAAGTGATAGAAAAACTAATAGAGCAAATTGCAATTGAAGCAAGGAAAAGTGAATTTATTGATGCTAAAAGTGGTGTTTCGGCGCGACTACCTATCTCAGCTTATGAAAATGTTTTAAGCGCTGTAGAGCGTAGAATGTTAATTAATGGTGACAAACATGGTACGGCACGTATCGGTGACTTAACAGCAGCTATACCAGCAATTATTGGAAAAATAGAAATGGTTTATGAAGGAGAACAAGAAGGTGCTCCAAATGTGGCGCGTCATTTAATTAGTGAAGCTACCAGAAGTATTGCTCCCGAATATTTTAAAAATATTGATCAACTCAGTAAAAAAAGAGCATCTCAAGAACTAAAAGAAGCGTATCTAGAAATTACAAGTTGGTTTGAAAGTGGAAATCAAATTGATTTAACAAACGAAATGACGGAAGCAGCTTATGAAGAAGCGCTAAATAGTATTGATTGTTTAGATAAAAAAGTATCTGAGGTAAGCTCAGATACTTCAGAAAAATCAGTATTAAAAGAATTTTTATTAACTGCTTTGGCTGCTTTTTCTATTCTCGAAAGAAAAGATTTAAGAACAAGTGTTTCCTTTCAAGACTATTTTAGTTCAGTGATTGGGGGTTTGAAATAAATAACTAAGTATTCCCTTGTTTTATTACAGCAAATAACATTGATCGGTAGTTATAAAATAATGGTTCACAAAACAGCTCTTTTGTGAACCATTTTCCTTACCAAAAACAATAAAAAACCATTACTTTTTGATAAACCTTCCGGTAACAGTTCGTTGCGCTATTGTGCTCAATAAATAATAAATTCCTGAATTTAGTTTTGAAACGTTGATGGTTTGTCCGCTTCCTTTTAATACTTTAATACCAAATTGATTTACAACGATCCATTCATTATTTTTGGTCCCGATGATCTTAATTTGATTTTGAGCAGGATTTGGGAATATTTTTATTGATTTATTTGATTGAATATTAAGTATTCCTACACTTTCCGATATTGCTGTACTTGGATTGTAAGTGTAGGTGCAACCTATTGAAACACCCCAATCAACTGTAATATCATTAATTTTCATTACCAGTTCAGCACTCATTTCCTCATGAGAACATAATGATGGATGCCAAGCATCACCATAACCACAATCATCAGCCTGTGCAGGCCAGTTTTCAGCCGTATAAGCAAGTTCTAAGTGATGTACATTACCATCTGGATACATAGCAACTAAATTTTGAGCAATAATCCTTAATCTACTTAACTGTTTAGTCCAAGATGGATAACCGTCCGATTTAGAATTTCCATAACAAATTATAATTTTTGCACATGGATGATGCCCCAAAATTTTCTGGATAAATGCTTTGTAAGTATTTTGAAAAGCAGCATCATTCAATTCAGCTGATTCACCAACTCCTCCCTCAGCAGCCATATCATTTGTTCCTAAATGAATAGAAACAACATCAGGGTTCCATGAATGATCATATATCAAAGCTGTATTATCTTCAATAATATTTTCATAATTTGCAGGTAAGGTTCCTGTTGCAGTTCCTGTATTATCAGTATGCCAATTATTTCTATATAAACCTCTACCTGAAATTGCTATTACATGATATTCCGCACCTAAGGCTCGTGCTGCAATTGGCCCCCAAGCATAATAATTATCTTCATTAGCTGCTATATAACCACTATTTACCATTGAAGCTGAGCCTGATGAAAAATAAGAAATATTTCCATAGCCTGCAGTCCACGAATCTCCAATAAATTCTATTTTTCTACCTCCCTCTTCAGGCAAGTCTAATGCTGTTTGATTTCCTCCTTCAATTTGAAAACCTAGAAAAGAACTTATTCCCGAAGCACCTTCGGTAATTTTAATAATTTCCACAGTATGATTACCACTTGCAATCCCTGATGCGAGCACATAAGAATTCTGTCCCGCAGTCACCTTCAATTGCTCAATTACAATGATATCATCAATAATAACCTTATAGTAATTTGTTGTTCCTGCTGTGCCAGTTCCATAATCATTAATTATTGCTGCTACACCTGTGCCGTAAAATTTTGCTTTAATAGATATTCCAGGATACGAATATTGGGGTTGACGCAGATTAGAAAAATCTATTCTACCCGTATATTTAATTTTTGAATCGTCTGCAGGAATATAATTTTGTGCTGTAATTTCAGGTACTTTAAGCAGCGAAAATAAAAACAGTGAGGCACAAAATAAATATTGATTTTTCATTCTTAAAGAATTTAAGTGTTTTTAACGTGGCGCTTTAGTTAAAAATCCCCTTTTTATAAAACTTACTTGATCTGTAGGTGTTTAAACTAAATATAACCATAAAATATCAATTGTGTGGCCATGCTGCTGTTGAATTGTAAAGACCAAATTATAACCGCATCCATCAAGGTTTAAAAAAGTAAAACTGAACCAATAAATATCCTAGAAGGATAAATTACATTAAAATGAGCTGCGTAAACGGCAGTAATAGTGAAGTTGCTTAGTGTTAAATCGGAAGTCCCGTCGTTAAAAATCCAGAAAGTGTGTATTTTAAATCCAAAATTGGCCTGATGAAATCCAAAAGCTTGTTCTATAGAATCAGGCCATCAATAATTTCGTACCCACCTCCTTATAGTCGAATTTCGGATTGTGAAAAACCTAGGATAGGAAAAAACGTGATTGCGATAATTTTTATTAATTTCTTCAAATCAAAAATTTAAAAATATGGGTCTACTAATTTAGTAAAAAAATAAAGCGAAACAAAAACTAGTTTAAAGAGTACTATAAAGACTTGGTGTTTACAGGAGCATATAATATAGCTACGATAAAAAATGATTAAATTGTTCTATTAAAAGTTAAATTAATTGTGTGTGTTAAGACTAACTAACAGCTTATAAATCAGTTAAATGTTTAAAACCCTTTTTTTTTTTAAAAACTAAGGTATTTAAATTATATTTGCTAATTACTTTTAAAGTGAAAATTAAGTCAATACCGATAATACAATTAATTCTAATAATTATGACGAGTTTCATTAAATACATAAATATTTCTAAGCTGATTTTAGCAGCTCTATTATTATCTTCACTTTATTCACTTGGAGCTGATTGTACAGGTGTTTCAGCTTGGTCTGGAGGAAGTCAAAGTCCCGGTCAATATAGAACTTACAATAATAGATTATACTACAACAATAGCTCCTGGTGGGACAGTAATAGCAGTAATCCATCAGTAAACAATAAATGGGCTGACCAAGGAGCTTGTAGTAGCGATCCGGATATAACAGCATCTAGTGGTGCAACAATTGCTGGATCAGCGGCAGTAAATATTCAAGCAACAGTATCAAATTCTGGGTCTGTTGAATGGTATGCTGCGTCTAGTGGAGGAACATCTATTGGATCTAGTGCTTCTGGTGCAAATTTTAGTGTTGGAACTGTTTCATCTACAACAACTTACTATGCTCAAGCGGTTAAATCTGGGGTAGATTATGGCTCTAGAGTAGCTGTTACAGTAACAATAGCAACCGTTACGGCACATAATGATCAACATGCCCAAAACTTTGCAGTAAACGAGTGTAGTTCAGGAATAGTCAAAGTTTACTTTTACCAAAATTATCAGTGGCAAAAACTATACATGCACATAAAGTTGGGTGGGACAACACTTTATTCTTTAGGTTATACTGTTTCAGGAAATAGTTTTAGTTGGAGGAGTGGTAGTGGGAATCACTTACAAAGAGGTGGCGCATTAAATAAAAATTGGTATGCTAAAGTTAATACAGTAAATAAAACTATAGAGGTGTTAGATAACGATGATTTCACCTGTTCTTCTTGTACTGACCCTACAGTATCAGGATATACTGCTGGTAGTAGGTGCGGAACTGGCGCGGTAAGTATTGTTGGTACTGCAAGTGCAGGATCAATAAAATGGTATTCCGCTTCATCTGGAGGGACATTAATAGGTTCAAGTTCTTCTGGTGCATCTTTTAGCACTCCAAGTATTTCTTCTACAACAACTTATTACGCAGAGGCAGTGAACGGTTCTTGTAATTCTTCTTCAAGGCAAGCGGTTGTTGCAACGGTTAATGCTATACCAACAATACTTAGCTCAGTAAAAGGTGCAAGAGTAGGTACTGGAGCCGTAGCAGTCTCTGCAGCAGCAAGTGCGGGAACTGTTAAATGGTACGCTGCGGCAAATGGAGGAGGTGCTTTAGCAACAAATAATTCATATACAACAGGTAGTATTTCCAGTACAACAAATTATTATGCCGAGGCTGATGATGGAACATGTACTTCGAGTGCAAGAACAGAAGTAAAAGCGCTTATTTATGCAACTGCTCCTGGTGGAGTTGCAAGTAATTTATTG
>MDTF01014454.1_pt1 | contig 58536 bp, 58 predicted proteins | sample 811191 | NCBI WGS metagenome assembly MDTF01 (sample SAMN05326649, study PRJNA326480) | marine metagenome | isolation source: seawater | place: Southern Ocean | collected 2011 | reverse complement strand
TACTTTGGCAAGATCCATTGTCGGACAGCAGATATCTGTAAAATCAGCCCAATCAGTTTGGAATAAATTAGAAGTTAAGATTGTTAGAATTAAGCCTAAAATTATTGCAACAACACACTCGAATACTCTAAAATCTGTTGGTTTATCGAGGCAAAAAGTTGATTATTTAAAAAACCTTGCAAGTGCTTTTATCGAAAAAAAAATTAAAGTGAGTATGTGGGATAAAATGAATGATGAGGAAATAGTTCAAGATCTAATTCAAATAAAAGGCATAGGAAGATGGACGTCTGAAATGTTTTTAATTTTTAATTTATGTAGAGCTGATATATTCCCACTTGATGATATAGGTATGATAAAAGGATTATGTAAATTATATGATATTCCATATCCAACAAATAGAGAATTAATAATTAGAATGGGTGAAAAGTGGAAGCCATATAGGTCGGTTGCGACTTGGTATTTATGGAGATCACTAGATCCAATACCAGTAGAATATTAATATGAATAAAGAAAAAATTTACATATATACATTTTATAGATTTAAAAATTTTACTGACATTAATGTAATTAAATTAAAATTAAATGAATCATTAAAGAATAAATTAATTCTTGGCACTGTGCTATTAGCTAATGAGGGGATTAATGGCACAATTTCAGGTACTCAAAAGGATTTAAATGATTTTATATATCTAATTAGAAAATTATTAAGAATTAAAAAACTATCAATTAAAATTTCACAAAATCAATTTATTCCATTTTACCGATTAAAGATTAGACTAAAAAAGGAAATTGTTACAATTGGTGATAGATCTATAAATGCTAATAAGGTAACTGGAAAACATATTGATCCAAAAGATTGGAACAAAATAATAAATAATAAAAAGTATTATATAATTGATACTAGAAATGATTATGAAGTATCCATAGGTACTTTTAAAAATGCAAAAAATCCACTAACAAAATCTTTTAAAGATTTTCCTAATTTTATTAAAAAACAAAAAATAAAAAAAAATCAACCTATTGCAATGTTTTGTACAGGAGGAATTAGATGTGAAAAAGCCTCATCTTATTTAATTAAAAATGGCTTTAAAGATGTTAGTCAACTTGATGGAGGTATTTTAAACTACTTAGAGGTAAATAAGGATAGTATAAAATCGACCTGGAAAGGTGAGTGTTTCGTTTTTGATAATAGAGTTGCTATTAACAACAAATTAGAAAAAGGAACATATGAACAATGTTATGGTTGTCGACATCCAATTACTAAAAATGATATGAAATTAAAATCCTATAAAAAGGGTGCTACATGTAAATATTGTATAAATTTAAAATCAAATGAAAAAGTTAATGCTTCCTTAATAAGGCAAGGACAAATTGATGTTGCTGAAAAAATGAAAAATATTCACCCTTTTAAAAAAATCACCCTATCAGATAATTTGTTTAATAAAATCCAATAAACTACCACCTTTAAAAAGATATCCTTTAATTCCAAATCTTTCTGCACACTGCATATCACTTTGACTATCTCCAACCATTAAACAATTATTTTTTTTAAAATTCCACTTTTCTTGGGCTAGCTCAAGCATTCCTGTATTTGGTTTACGAAGATGTCCTAATTTAGAGTATTTTTTATTTACTATATCTGGGTGGTATGGTGAATAGAAAAATTCATCAATACAACAATCATTTCTTTTTAGTTCTAAATTTATATATTCATGCAATTTCTCTACATCTTTTTTTGAATAAAAACCTCTTGTAATTCCAGATTGATTAGTCACTACAAATATTAAATAATTTTTTTCTTTAAGTAACTTAATTGCTTTTTTTGCATCCGTAACCCATTCAAAATCAACTATTTTATAAACATAATTCTTATCTAGGTTTATTACCCCATCTCTATCTAAAAATATTGTTGGTTTATTCATTAATTTAAATCATTAATTATTTTTGTTGTACTGAAATTTGACAAAATATCTATTAGTTTAATTTTGCCTCCATTATTAATTACTATATCTGAACCAATAATTTTTTTTCCTTTATAATCTGAACCTTTAAATAATATATCGGGTTTAATTTTTTTTATTATTTCAATAGGAGTATTATCTGAAAATAAAATTACAGCATCAACCTCATCTATATTGCTCAGTTTAAGTATTCTTTTATATTGATCATCTATTGGTCTTTTTTCTCCTTTTAGATTTTTCACAGATAAATCTGAGTTAAGACCAATAATTAAATAATCACATTGTAAACGTGCATTATATATTAGTGATATATGGCCATCATGTAGTAAATCAAAACACCCATTGGCAAATCCTATAGTTTCATTATTTTTTTTAAGAAAATTGACTTTCTCAACAAGCTGGTTCATCAAATAATATTTTTTAGGATACATTTATAAGTTATGAAGTTCTTCTAGTTTCATTGTTTGAGTGCCACTTTTCCTAATAACAATACTGGCAGCAGAAATTGATACTTCTATACTTGTGTCAATATCTAATCCTAGAGCCAGCATTACTGATAACACGGCTATTACGGTATCTCCAGCACCTGTCACATCAAAAACTTTTGTTGGAATTGCCTTAAACTTTTTTATCTTTTCTTTTGATATTAATAACATTCCTTTTTCAGATCTAGTAATTAATATATTTTTAATAGCATTTTTTTTTAAAGTTTTTTTGGCAAATTGAATCATTTTTTTTTCACTTAGACTCTTGAAACCTGATGCGTCAGTTATTTCTTTTTGATTAGGAGTAATAATATCGACACCTGAAAATGTACTTAAATCAATTTTTTTAGGGTCCGCAATTATCATTTTTCCCATACTCTTTGCAAGTGTTATAATCTTTTTTATTAGATCTTTATTTAACATTCCCTTGTTATAGTCAGACAGTATTATAATGTCATTTTTTTCAAAATTTTTAGAACATATTTTTATTATAGCTTTGATATCTATTTTGTTAATTTCTAAATTATTTATTTCTTTATCAACTCTAATTAGGTGTTTTGATTTATTGATATATCTTGTTTTTATAGGTGTAGTAAAATTTTTGTATCTATATTTAATATGTTTAATATTTATATTTTTTTTTATTAATTGGGATACTTTTTTAGAAGCATCATCATTACCACATAGGGTTAACAAAACTACTTTAGCGCCAAGTTCAGATATATTATTAGCGACATTTCCGACACCACCAAGTTTATATAATTCTTTTTCCTGTAATAGAATTGGTATTGGTGCCTCAGGTGACAATCTATTAATAACTCCATAAATATAATGATCTAGAATAATATCACCAATACAAAAAATTTTAATTTTTTTGAAATTTTTGTTAAGACTTTTAAGTAATTTTTTATTTTTATTTGTATTCATATCAATTAAAGATTTTTAATCTTATTCTTTAAATGTACTTTATATTTTTTCCAATCATCTTGTGATATAATGAATTCAATACAGTTTTTTGCTCCACATTTGCACACATGATCTTTATAATCATCTACATCAAATGGATAACCATAATCGTATGATAATTCTGCACCTTTTTTTATATTTTTAATTGAGCTTATCCAAATTTTATTATCTATAATATCAACTTCACAATTTGGATAACATGAATGATTAATATATCTTGCATTATTGTATTGAGGAGACCCATCAATATCAAACTTATCATTTAGTTCAAACACATATACAGATCCTTCATTTTTTTTATTCAAAAATTCTTTAATTCTAGCTGCTGATCTTTTATCGCCTTCTTTTTTTGAAATTTTATCTCCAATATATTCTATTATTCTCTCATTTTTTTTTACATCCCTTTTGGCAACAATACCTACTCCGTGAATATTTGATTTCTTTAATTTCCACATTTTTTCCATTTTTTAAAAATTATTAATATCTATCTAAACAGGTATACGGATCTAATTAATATATATTATCTTCTATTTTTTCGCATATTAAATGTCCTATAGCGATATGCATTTCTTGAATTCTATCTGTTCTTCTTGATGGTACTTTAATTATTTTATCACATAAATTATTCATTTCACCACCATCTTTACCAGTTACACCGATAACCTTAATTCCAAGACTTTTAGCTACGTTAATAGCATTAATAATATTTTTACTATTGCCACTCGTTGATAGAGCATAAAGAACATCACTAGATTTTCCTATAGCCTCAATTTGTCTTGAGAAAATATTATTAAAATCAAAATCATTTCCAATCGCAGTAATTGCTGATGTATCGGTAGTTAAAGATACAGATGCAATTGCTTTTCTATTTTTTCTATATCTTCCAACTAACTCAGCAGAAAGGTGTTGAGAGTCTGCCGCAGAACCACCATTCCCGCAAAACATAATTTTTCCACCACTATTAAGAGATGCAATTATTAAATCAGATATTTCTAAGATTTCAGTTGAGTGATTTTTAGAAAGATTAATAAAATTATTTGAGATTTCTATTAATGTATTTTCAAAAGATTTCATTTATAATTTTAAATGTCATTTTTTTTAAAAATTAGATTATTAGCTAAAATAAACAAAATGCTTATAAAAATACTAAATAAAAGATTATAAATAATCCGAGATTGAAAATCATATTTATGAGACATTTTATCACTTAAATATGGAGAAGAAATTGTTTCAATAAAATTTCTATTATGCAATGTGCTATCAATTTTATACATATGTTCGTTTACTTGTTTTGTAAGTGCATTTAATTCGTCTATAGTCTGCAAATAAAGATTATCTAACTTTGAAGCAGAATATGTTGATATTATACTATCACTTGAAACCATATTTTGAAAATTTTGTGACAAGTTAATAATTTCATATGATAGATCTTTTTTTTCATGAATTAATTCTTTTTTAAGCTCTGTTAGTTGTACTTCTTCACCTAAGTTTAAAAGAAAATTAATATCACTTAACGAATCATCGCCTGATACACTATTGTTTTCGCTAGAATTAGAAGTTTGATTTAAATCATTGTCCGGTGAACCTCTATATTGTGTATTTAGTGATTCTAGTAAACTATCAATAGTTGAAATTTTAGATTTGAAATTATTTAATACTAGTTGATTTTCATAAAGCAATAAATCCTTAACATTTAAGTTATTCGATACTAAAAATTTAATTTTTGCAGATATTAATTTAGCATTTATATCTAGATCATCTAAAGAAATGTCTGATGCAATAAGTGGATAATTTAGCTCTAGTTTATCTATACTTTCCCTAATTTGATTATACTTATAATATAAGATAGTTACATTAGTGTCATTTATATCAGTTTTATTGTCTAAATAATTATAAGGTTTTAAATTCATTTTTGTTGCAGGATACAAATTAACAATATTTTCATTCATAATTGCAGCTAAATTATTAAGAAATACTTTTACCTCTATTTCATTTAAATTAATGTTACTGTAATTTAATGTTAACTCATAAAATTTATTTCTTTCTTTCAATACTTCTTTAGTAATTCTATTTAGAACACTTATATCAATACTAAGCTCACGAATAAGTCTGTTTGTATTTTGACTTGATAAATTATTTAATAAGACATTTAAGTTTTGCTGACCTTTTATGATATTTATGTTCTTAATTATTGTTATTGGGTCAGACTCTATATTTGATTTTTCTAAAGACTGTTTTACATTTGCAATTGTAAGAATTTTTTTTAAATCAACATCATGATTAATTGTTGCAATCTGATTGGAGAATATAGGCATAATATAATATTGATCTTTGCTTTTAGCTTCAAAATTAACATAGGTAAATATGAATGAGAAAGTAAAAATAAGTAAAGTTAAAATAATAAAAGTAAACTTATTATTCCAGAATAGATTAATCAAACTTTTTAAGCTAAAATCATTAATATCGCTTGGATTTATAATATTCATATTTTTTTTTATATATATATATCTAGTATCTTTCAACACAAATACTTACTTGTCTTATAATTAATAATAATTGAAGGTATTGTTAAAAAATTAAACAGAATATTGATACTTTTATTATCAGTTTCTTTTATTTATCAACAAGATATAGTATAAGTTCTGATAACAATTTAACATTAACAATGAAAATATCAATCGTAGGTGCAGGATATGTTGGCTATTCTCTGGCATTATTATTATCTCAAAAAAATTTAGTTTCCATTTATGAAATTAATAAGGATAAGATAAATTTAATTAATAAAAATAAGTCGCCAATTAGAGATCCTCTAATAAAATCATTACTTTCCAAAAAAAATATTAAATTACAAGCAACTAATGATAAGTTAGAAGCATTTAAAGAGTCTGAATTTGCAATTATTGCAACGCCTACTGATTACAATACTGATAATAATTACTTTGATACAAAGAGTGTTGAAGATTCTATAGAAGAAATATTAAAAGCCAATAAAAATATTTCAATAATAATAAAATCTACTGTTCCACTTGGATTTACTGAACAAATGAAGACTAGATTCTTGCATAAAAAAATATTTTTTTGTCCAGAATTTTTAAGAGAAGGTAGTGCTATAGAAGATAATTTATTTCCTTCAAGAATAATAATTGGAGGCAGTGCAAAAGAAGCAATCAAATTTACTAAGCTACTTTTAAATTTTACTAAAATTAAAAAACAAAAAATACCTGTTTTATTTATGAAAAATACTGAAGCCGAAGCAGTAAAGCTTTTTTCAAATTCATACTTAGCAATGCGAATTTCGTATTTTAATGAATTAGATAGTTACTGCTTTGCAAATAATATAGATACTAAAAAAATTATTAATGGTGTCAGTTCTGATAAAAGAATCGGCCATCATTATAATAACCCTTCATTTGGGTATGGTGGATATTGTCTTCCAAAAGATACTAAGCAGCTATTGGCTAACTATAAAAAAGTCCCAAATAATATAATTGCAGCAATAGTTCAAGCTAATACAACTAGAAAAGATTTTATTGCAGATCAAATTATTAATTTAAGACCTAAAACAGTTGGTATATACAGACTAATCATGAAAAAAAATGCTGATAATTTCAGAGCTAGTGCAATTCAAGGAGTAATGAAGCGAATTAAATCAAAAGGAATAAAAGTTGTAATATTTGAACCTAACTTGAAAGTCAAAAAATTTTTTAATTCAAATATAAATAATGAATTAATAACATTTAAAAAAGAATCTGATCTTATTGTTACAAATCGATATCATAACGATTTAAAAGATGTTAAATATAAAGTCTTTACAAGAGATATATTTGGAAGAGACTCGTAAAAGAATAAAAATGAAAAAAAAAAATTATAGTTACTTTGATAAAACAATAAACTTTAACTTTATAACTAGATACCTTCATAAAAGAAAATATTTGATAACTAAAAAAGTTTTAATTGAATATCCAAAGAATAAAAAAATTAAAATTTTAGATATTGGATGTGGTTCTGCTACTATGTACGAATACTTAAGTGATTGTGACTTAGATTTTAGCTATATTGGTATTGAACCAGAAAAAGATTTATATGATGTTGCAAATAAAAACTATGGAGATAATAATAATTTTTCTATTTTATGTGATGTAATTGAAAATAACGAAAATATCTTAAAAGAATCTAATGTTATAATTGCAATGGATTCTTTAGAGCACATGCCATATAATAATAGAAATGATATAATAAAAAAAATATCACACCTTCAAGATAAAGTTTTTTTAATTAATGTTCCAAATGAGGTTGGCCCAATTTTAGCAATTAAAAATATAGGATCTTTTCTTATGGGATACCCTCGCTATAAAGAATATTCTTTTGTTGAAAGTATATACGCTACTTTATATAGAATAGATAAAATAAGTTCACATATTGATGCTCACAAAGGATTTGATTGGAGAACACTTGAATATTCATTAAGATACAATTTTAAAGACAAGGTAAAAGTATTTACTATTTATAATTTTATACCAAGATTTTTGTCTCCAAGTATTTATTTTAAATGTGATTAAATCAATTAGATGATATATGTCTTTTAAAATAAAAGATTATGCATGAATATATTATTATCGAAGAAATTATTATTATATAAGGAATGTCCAACCAAAGATTTAAGGCATAGGGAACAAAAGCTAACAATGTAATCAGCAGGTGGCTATAAAAATCACTAAATCTTGTTGTAAAATAGTGATGTATGTGACTTCTATCAGGAGAAAAAGGATGTTTTTTGTTAATAGCCCTAAAAAATGCTACTCTGCAAAGATCTAGTCCTGGTAAATACATTAATAAGAAGATCTCTTCTATAGAAAAATGAAAATATGTATTGTGGTCATGTATAAATATATAAGAAAGAATGAACCCTAAACATAAAACTCCATTATCACCTAAAAAAATTTTTCCATTAAAATTTAGAATTAAGAAAAATATTAATGAAATTAACATTGCTAATGAAAAAATTGGAAAAATTCCTTCTATTATAAAAATTATAAATACTATAGATACATAAACTCCACATTGAAGATTAATGCCATCAAACATATTTAAGGCATTTATAAATAGTAAGAAGCATAAAATAGTTACTGGAAAAGATAAATTTAATAATGGATAAATTGTGTTATGCGGAGGTGCAATTATATATTTTAATAAAATATCATTATCAAAATAAATTATAGTTATTAAAAAAATAACACTCAATATAAGTTTAATATTAGGTTTAATATTGAACTTATCATCATACATTCCTAAGATAAAAAAAAAAAATGAGCCGACTAATAAATTAATAGGAAGTTTATTATATATAGAAAAATCATTTATAAATAATTGAAAAAAAAAATAAAAGATAATATTTACTAAAATGAATAAGCCACCTATTAAAGGTACATGATGTGAGTGATACTTACGATCTTCATTGGGAATATCATAAACATTTATTACCTTTGCAATAATATTGCTATTGAATAAAATTAATGTATTTAATACGATAACGCCAATATATAAAAAAATTGTCATAGTTTAAGCATATTTTTTTGATTATAAATATTCTTTAAATCAAAAATTATTGTATTTTTTTTGGAAATTTTGTTAATTGCCTTTATACCCATAGTTATAAAATATGTATGAGCAACTGAAATCAAGATACTATCATAAGTTTTAGTAGGGAACTTATTCATTATCTTAACCCCATATTGATTAAATGATTCATTTTTATCGGCGCAAGGGTCAAAAACATCAACAATATAGTTAAGCTTCTTAAATGATTTATAAATATCAATCACTTTTGAATTACGCACATCAGGACAATTTTCTTTAAAAGTAATGCCTAAAATAAGTATTTTTTGTCTTCTAGATAATTTCTTTAATTTTTTAAGTGGTTTATGTATTTTTTGAACAACATATTCTGACATGTCATCGTTTATTTTTCGACCAGACAATATTACCTTGGGATTTATTCCTAGCTTTTTTGCCTTATAAGTCAAATAATAAGGATCAACTCCAATACAATGTCCACCTACTAATCCAGGTTTAAATTTCATAAAATTCCACTTAGTTGAAGCCGCTTCTATTATTTCATTAGTATCTAGCTCCATAAGATTAAAAATCATAGACAGTTCATTTACCAAAGCTATATTTAAATCTCTTTGTGTATTTTCAATTATCTTAGCTGCTTCAGCGGTCTTGATTGAAGAGGCTTTAAAAGTTCCAGCTTTAACTATTTTTTTATATAATTGATCGACATATTCTGCAGTCTTAATATTTGATCCAGATGTAACTTTAATTGTATTTTCTATTCTATGAAGTTTATCACCTGGATTGACTCTTTCTGGAGAATAGCCTGTAAAAAATTCTTTGTTATGTTTTAAATTGGATATTTTTTCTAAAATTGGTGTGCAAATTTCATCTGTTACGCCCGGATAAACTGTTGATTCAAAAATAACAATATCATTTTGATCTATTTGAGCCCCAACAACTTTGCACGCTTGTTTTATGCTATATAAATTTGGATTATTTTTACTATCTATTGGTGTAGGCACACATACAATGTAGATATTGCAATCTTTTAGATCAAATATATTATTTGTATATTTTAAATTCTTAACTTTTTTTAATTCTTTGGTAACAACTTCTTTAGTTTTATCAATATTTTTTTTTAGATTATTAATTCTTGATTTATTTACATCAAATCCAACAACTTTAAAATATTTTTGAAACTGAAGGGCTAATGGTAGTCCAACATAACCTAAGCCAATTATTCCAAGAACATCTACTTTATTTATTTTTTTCATTTTTATTTTCTAATTTTAGTAATTCGTCTAGATTATTTAATAATTGAGACCTCATAAAGTTTTTATTTGAATATATAATTCCATTATTTCCCATAATATTCCTATCATGTAAATCTAAAGATACTATTTTTTTAACATTTTTAATTAATTCATATTTATCTCCTGGACTACTAGAAAAACCACATTTTGCCTCGTCAATAATATTCGCAGCTTCTCCAGCAACCATTCCAATAATAGGCTTTTTTGAAAGAAGATAAGTTTGCAACTTAGCTGGAATTGTTGAAGCAAATAAAAGAGTATCAGCAAGTGAAACTAGCAAGGCATCTGCTAATGAATAAATATAAGGGATGTATTCTATATCATATCTTTGATGCATAATCACATTGTTTATATTTCTAGATTGTATTTCATCTTTAAGCCATTTAATTTTGCTTCCATCTCCAACAATATTTAAACATACATTAATTTTTTCATTCATCAATATCTCAAATGCATTGAGTACAGTTTCAAAATCTTGTGCAATTCCTACATTGCCAGTAAAAAAAATATTAAATTTATTCTTATCAATAAAAAAGTTGTTTATTTTTTTATTTTCTTTTTTATAAAAGATATCTTCAGCCCAAGAAGGAAAGTACTCAGCTTTATTAAAGTTATTATTTTCATTTATATAGTTTTTAATTTTTTTGGATTGACAGAGAATTAATTCACATTTCTTGTAAGCAAGATTCATTAAATATTGTAAAAAATTTATCAAAATTTTATTAGATATTACATTCATTGAAACAAGTGTTTCTGGCCATAAGTCTAAAACCCACATTACAATTGGTATTTTTTTTTGTTTTGAAATTATTAACGCTGGAATTATTACCGTAGCTGGTGAAGTTTGAAATACAAAAATTTTATCAAAATTTTTGTATTTCAACTTAATTGATCCTAATATAGAAGCTGATAAAAAAAAAGAAATATAGTTGAGTACTAATCTAAATCTAGATTTACCTCTACTAATTGATGGTATTCTAATAATATGAGATTGATCTAATTTTTTATAATTAATTTTTTTATTATAATAATCTTTGAACAGGCTTTTTTTAGGATAACTGGGATGAGAAGTAAGAACAGTGACATCATATCCTTTTTGACTTAGATCAGTTACAATATCATTAATTTTAAAATTCTCTGGCCAAAAATATTGACTTATAACTAATATTTTCATTAACTATTTCTTAAACCATACTTTTCTGTTTACATAGTCTACATAGCTTAAAATAATTCTTACAATCTTATCAGATACATTGTTAACATTATAGTCAGTTGGAAGATTGATCGTTCTTAACTCTTCTCTTTTTTGATTTTTCAAAATTTCAATTCCTGACAATATATTAAATTTATCTATTCCAGTCATTATTACAGCACCTTCCTCCATAGCTTCATGTCTTTCATGTGTTTCTCTTAAATTTAGGGCTGGAAAATTTAAAATTGAAGATTCTTCACTTATAGTTCCACTATCTGATAATACAACTTTTGCTTTAATTTGTAGCTTATTATAATCAGTAAATGACATAGGCTTTAAAAATAAAATTTTTTTATCAAAATTTAGTTTTAACTTCTCAATTTGTTTTTTTGTCCTAGGATGAGTTGATACAATAACAGGCAAATTATACTCTTTTGATATAGTGTTTAAACTATCAGATATTTTTATAAAATTATTTTTACTATCAATATTTTCTTCTCTGTGTAAACTCACTAAAAAATAATTATATTCTTTTAGTTTTAACTTGTTAATTATTTTAGATTCTAAAATCTTGTTTTTATAAAAGTCTAATACTTCCTTCATGGGGGAACCAGTTTTAATAATCATATCAACTGGGATTCCTTCACTTATTAGATGTTCTTTTGCATTTAAGCTATAAGGTAGGTTTATGTCAGCCACATGATCAACAATCCTTCTATTAATTTCTTCTGGAACTCTAAAATCAAAGCACCTATTGCCAGCTTCCATGTGAAACGTAGGAATTTTTCTTCTTTTTGCAGGAATGATACTTAAACAGCTATTAGTATCTCCTAAAATTAATACTGCATCAGGTTTCTCTTTTTCTAGTAATTTATCAGTTTCGATAATAATATTTCCAATCGTTGAAGATGGATCTCCAATTGCAGCCTCAAGATAAAAGTCAGGTTTTCTTATAGATAAATCTTCGAAAAAAACATCATTTAACTCATAATCATAATTCTGACCAGTATGTACAAGTTTATGTTCAAAGTTTAAATCTAGTTTGTTTATTATTCTCGAGAGTCTAATTATTTCTGGCCTTGTTCCTACAATAGTTAATACTTTTAATTTTTTCATAATTCAATTTCCTCTGCAAATGTATCAGGATTTTTGGGATCAAATATTTCGTTTGTCCATAATAAAACTATTAGTTTTTCATTTCCAATATTAGTTATATCATGTACCCAACCTGGAATTGTCTCTACTACAGTACTGTCACTGTCGTCTACTAAAACCTCATGTGTGGCATTTGATATTAAATTTCTATACCTTATTTTTGCCTTTCCATTAACTAAAATAAATTTTTCATTTTTAGTATGATGAAAATGGCACCCTCTTGTTATCCCTGGAGGAGCTGTTAAGAATGAGATTTGACCAATATTTTGATTTTTTAATACTTCAACGAATTTTCCTCTGCTATCTACATTCTCTTTTAGTTTGTAAGAAAATTTTGATGTTGGAAGATAACTAAGAAAAGTTGAATACAAAGCTCTATCTAAACCTTTTCCAACAGATTCTAAATACATAGACTGACTCATATCTTTATATGACATTATTTTCTTTAATAGTTCGCTTAATTTTAATTTATAAATAGGTTTAATAACTATATATTCTAAACCATTGCAATTTTCATAATTATTTAGAAAAGACATTATTACATCATCAATATATACTAACGATAATTGTGTTTCTGGATTATTAACTTTAACATCTAAGTCATTTGCAATGTTATAGCAGAATGTTGCAACTACCGAATTATAATTTGGCATACACCATTTTCCAAAAATATTTTCTAACCTATAAATTAAAATTGGATTCTTAGTTTTTTTATGATAATTAATTAAAATATCTTCCGACTTTTTTTTACTTGTGCCGTAATCATTATCTAGAGTCGCTTGAGTTGAACTGGTATATAAAATTGGTATAATCTTTTTCAACTTGACACATATACTTATTATCGATTCAGTTAATGAAATATTTTCTGAGAAATTTTTACTTAAAACTGGTCTATTCACTCCTGCTAAGTGGAAAATAAAGTCTGACTGTGAAATCATTTCTTCTAAATCTTCATAAGAATGGCTTCTATTGAATTCAAGTACGGTTTTATTTGCATACTTAAGATGAACAACTAAATTTTTAGATATAAATCCATCTGAACCTGTAACTAAAATTTTCATAGTATAATTTTTATTTTAACATATCTTTGACATAAGGAAGTGTCATTAATAGTTTTTCAATTTGTCTTATGTTTAATTGGGTTGTATTATGCGAAGTATAGTCATTTTTTGATATTTGTTTTCCCTTCGAAAAATATTTTTCATAATTTAAGTCTCTATCATCTGATTTTATACAAAAATAGTTTTCTAGTGACTTAGATTTTTTTAATTCCGCAGCAGTTGCTAAAGTTTCATATATTTTTTCTCCGTGTCTAATGCCTATGATATCTATCTTAGTCGGCGCATTAAATAAATTTATCAGTGCTTGTGCTAAATCTAATACATTACATGCAGGTGATTTTCTAATCAGTAGATCGCCTTGATTCCCATTATTAAAAGCAAATAGCACTAAATTAATTGCTTCAGGTAGTGGCAATAAAAATCTAGTCATAGTAGGGTCAGTTATAGTAATTTTTTTATTTGATAATATTTGATTAATAAAAAGAGGAATTACCGATCCTCTTGAACACATGACATTTCCATATCTAACAGTTGATAGTATTATTTTGTTCTTAGAAATATTTCTAGCTTCAGATTGAACTATTTTTTCCATCATAGCTTTACTCATTCCCATGGCATTAATCGGATAAACAGCTTTATCAGTTGATAGGCATACAATCTTTTTTATCTCATGCTTGATTGCTGATTTAACTACATTAGCACTTCCATGAATATTTGTTGCAACAGCTTCTAGAGGGAAAAATTCACACGATGGAACTTGTTTTAATGCAGCTGCATGAAATACAAAATCAATTCCTCTCATAGCAGAGTCAACACTTTCTTTATTTCTTACATCGCCAATAATAAACTTAATATTTTTATTTTTAAGTTTATTACGCATTTCATCTTGTTTTAGTTCATCTCGAGAAAAAATACTTATGTTGCAATCAATTGTAAGCAAACTCTTTAAAAATTCATTACCAAAAGATCCCGTTCCACCTGTGATTAAGATTTTTTTTCCTTTAAATAATTTTTTTTTTATTATCATTTTTTATTCTTAATTTAATTTTATAATTACTTTATAGCAAATTTTCTTAAAAAACCTAAAGTTTTATTAGTAGTTACATTCCAGTCAAGATTAGCAACCAATGAATTGGCGATTTCGGCTTTATTATATAATTTTTGATCCAGGTTTATTGTTTGCAATAAAGCTTGTTCTATACTTAATACTGACTCTGCATCAAAATATATTCCACCATTTTTTAGCACTTCTTTCATTGGTTCTTTTTTTGATGAAATTATTGGTATTCTTGTAGCCATTTTTTCTAAAAGAATATTAGGTAAATTTTCGCATGTTGATCCATATATAAATAAATTTGTATCTTTATAAATCTTAATTATTTCATCAGTGTCTAAGGCTCCTTGGTAAAAAATAAATTTTTTTTTGGGATCATTTTTTTTTAAAAGCTTTTTAAGTTTATTAAGTTCGGCCACACTAGATGAACCAATTAGGTTTAATTCAAATTTATAATTTTTTGCCCTTAAATTTGATACTGCTTTAATAACATTATTTTGATGCTTATATTTATCAATTGTTGATGTATATACACACTTAATTACACTTCTATCTTTAAAGCTTAATACATTTACTTTCCTATTAAAAAAAAATTTTTTATTTATTCCATGCGGTATTATTTCAGTTTTTTTTTTAAATAAAGTATTTTTTGGAATCAAATCAAATATTGTTTGTTGCGCATAATTAGATAAAAAAATTACACCATTTGCTTTTTTGAATGTTTTTAACTGTACGACTCTTAAAAACAATAATTTAAAATACATTAATGAATATTTATATCTATCTCTCTCTTTTTTTTCAAAAGGGAGCATATTTCTACACATAGTTACAAATGGCTTAAAGCTTCCTAAATAAGTTCCACCAGGTACAAATAAAATATTGCATTTGTTTTTTTTTAACTCTCTACTTAAAATGAAGATTTGAAAAAAAAATCTAAAAAATATGTTTTTATTCAAAAAATAATTATTAAATTTTTCTATAAAGAATGCATCTTTAATTCTAATTAAAGTGCTAGCTGGAGCCCAGATCTTAATATAAATTCCATCTTTTTCTGTAATTTCATCTATCAGTGAAGTTAAATGAGTAATACCACCACCTGAATTTATATTAGATGCATCTATTCCAATAATCATAATTTAAATAAAATTCTTTGATAAAGATTTACCGTAATTGTGTGATGGTCTTTCTATGAGTAAATAACATATGTACGAAGTTATAAAGATACCTATATAGGAAATAATATAAAAATACTGAATATATTCAAATTTCAATAAATAAACTTGAAATAAATATGAAATTGGAAATTGAATTGCATATATTGAATAGCTTATTGTTCCAATAAATACAAAAATCTTTATTAATAAATTTTGTTTTTGTTTCATCAATATTACCCATGTTAACAATTGTGAAATTAGAATAGCAAGTATTAATGATTTAATTACATGCGAACCTTTAAAATCAAATATATTTGAAAATGAAATATAAAAAATCCATATCAAGAAGCTTATGAATATTTTATTCTTTTTTGTTAATTCAGTATTATCATTCATCTTATTTGATAATATTAATTCTGCCGAGTAAGCTCCTAGCCACCAATATAATGCAACAGTAAAAAAATTACGTTGAACCCAAGTGGGTTCTATGCTTGTGAAATAAATTAAACTAAATGACATTATATGCAAAATAAATAAGAAAAATATTAAAATTTTCCATCTATCATTTAATATTTTTATAATTGGAGGATAAAATGCATAAAGCATGCATTCAACTATGACTGTCCCCAAAATTGCATTTCCCAATGGAGGTGCAGTAGGTAAAACTGAATAAAATAAAAATATACTTGATAAAAAATTTAAAAGAAAATCTTTAAATAATAAATTGGAATGTAAAAAAATTATATCTTCTGCAAATATGTCTTGGTATGTACTTTTGCTCACAATTACAACAATATAACCTAAGATTATAGCAAATATTAAGAGGGGATAGATTCTAAAAAATCTACGAATAGTATAAATTTTGAGAAAATTTTTGTTGACTATAGATTTATTACCCATATGGATACAAAATCCACTAACAACAATAAATATAATTACTCCACCATGAAGTCCCTGGTTAGCCCAAATAAGATTATTATTTAGAAATATTAGAATATCATTTAATGATTTTCCAATAATTCCACTAGGATTATAAGTTCCTATATGAGTTAGTAAAACAGATAATACTGCTACTGCTCTTAAAATATCAATACCATCATTTCTTTTCATTAAATATCAAAACTCTATGTTGTATTTTTTTTTCCATAATTCTAATAAAACTAAACTAAAAAGTCTCTCACTATTAGAGTATCCTCTTTTTTGTAATTCAAATAATCTATTAATAGCTTTTTTATTAAAACTACTATTATGATCTAATAAAATAGATTTAAAATACTCAAGCCACTTGCCTTTTTGCAGCCATTTTTGCAATGGAATTGAGAAGCCTTGTTTCCGATTAAAATTGAAGTTTGAGGGTAATATTTTTTTGCATAATTCTTTTAATATAATTTTTTTTTGACTTTCGGTTACCTTTAAATCTGAATGCAAACTATTAGCAAATTCAATAACTTCTCTACCAAGCATTGGGGACCTTAATTCAAGTGAATTGAGCATACTTGTTCTATCCACTTTAACTAAAATATCCTCAGGTAAATAATTATGGAAATCTAAATTCATTGCTCTTTCTGGAAAATTTATATTTGAGTCAATATATTGATTTCTTAAGTTAATTGCATAATTTGAATTGAAATTAATTTTATTGTAAAACTGATTCTTATATTTTAAATCAAAAAAAGTAGATATTTGAGGAACATCTTGTTCAAAATCAATTCCAGTAGATTGTAACCAATTTCTCCCTTTAAATCCTATTGGTAAAATATTTGATGTAAAATTTGAAATTTTTTTTCTCCATAATAATGGAATGTGCCTTGTATATTTTTCTAACTTTAAAATTCTTGAATAGTGATGATAGCCACCAAAAAGTTCATCGCCTCCATCTCCACCTAAAGCAACTTTACAATGTTGACTAACTAGCTCAGTTACAAGATATGTTGGCAACATAGAAGAATCACAAATAGGTTCATCAAACTGATATGATAATTTACTTAACAAATCTGTTGAAATACTATCTGCATTTAATTCATAATGATCTGTTGAAAAATGTTTTGCAATCTCTCTTGCGTGTAATGATTCATCATAATTAGGGTTATCTAGAAATTTAACATTAAATGTTTTTATCTTATTACTAAAACGAGATGCAAGCGCAGTAATTAAGCTAGAGTCAACGCCACCACTTAAAAGAATTCCAACTGGAACATCAGCAAATAACTGTCTTTCAACGGATCTAGATAGAATATCTTCAAGCTTAAGAGTAGCTGAATCAATATCATTTAATATCTGACTGCTTTCTTTACAGGGTTGCCAATACTTAATAATAATCTTTTTTTGCGTTAAAACGTCTAATTCTAATATTGATGCTGGTTCTAATTTGCTAACTCCATTTACTAAACATATCTTTCCAGGAACAAATCCTAAGGTTAAATAACAGTCTAAGGCATCCCTGTTTATGCTAAAATTTTTTTTTGTATCAGATAATAATCCTTTCATTTCAGAGCAGAATCTTAACTCATTATTTTCATGCGAGAAAAAAATTGGTTTTTCACCGACTCTATCTCTTGCTAAATAAAATTTATTGTTTCTTTTATCGAATAATGCGATAGCAAACATTCCATCAAATTTATCGAAACAATCTATTCCCCAATGTTTATATGAATTAATTATTACTTCTGTATCAGTTTTTGAAAAAAAATTATAACCTTTTTTGACTAATTCACTTCTAAGTTTTTTAAAATTATATATTTCACCATTATAAGTAATTACAATACTATTGCTTTTATCAAGCATTGGCTGATGACCATTACTTGATAAATCAATTATTGACAATCTTCTATGAGCAAATCCAATATTCCCATTATCAGCCCACCAATACCCAAAACTATCTGGTCCTCTATGAATTATTTTTGAGCTAGCTTTTTCTAGCCAACCTTTATCTATAATATTCTTGTTTGATACAATTCCAGCTATGCCACACATCTATTTATCACTTAAACTATTTTTAAGATTTAATAAATATTGGCCATATTCATTTTTTATATATTGCTCGCCTAGTTTTAATAACTGTTCATCATTTATCCATTTCTTTTGCCAAGCTATTTCTTCTAAGCAGGCTATTTTAAATCCCTGTCTTGATTGAACTGTCTCAACAAATTGAGAGGCTCTTAATAAATTCTCATTTGTTCCTGTGTCTAGCCAAGCAACTCCTCGGCCTAATATTTCAACATTTAATTTTTTTTGATTTAAATAGGCTTGATTAATAGAGGTAATTTCTAATTCTCCTCTTGCTGAAGGCATGACCAGATTTGCAATTTCTACAACTTCATTGTCATAATAATATAATCCAGTTACAGCAAATTCTGATTTAGGAATAATTGGTTTTTCTTCAATTGAAATTGCAATATTGTTTGAATCAAATTCTATTACGCCATATGAAGAGGGGTCTTTTACATGATATGCAAAAACTGTAGCTCCTTCTTTTCTATTTTTTGCTTTTAATAAAATTGGTGAAATCTGAGAGCCGTAAAAGATATTATCACCTAATATTAAACAAACAGAATCTGTTCCAATAAAATCTTTTCCTAAAATAAAAGCCTCTGCAAGTCCATTTGGATTTTTTTGAACTGCATAAAAAAAGTTTACTCCAAATTGATTACCATTACCAAGAAGTTTTTTATAAGATTCAATATCTTCTTCTGTAGTAATTATTAATATTTCTCTTATTTCGGACAAAAATAAAATAGATAAAGGATAATAAATCATGGGCTTATCAAAAACTGGGATTAACTGTTTAGATATCGCGTGAGTAATAGGAAATAAGCGTGAACCACTTCCACCAGCTAAAATAATTCCCTTCAATGTATTTCTCCTAAAAATTTTTTAATTAATGAAATAACATATTCAATATCTTGATCACTTAATCTTGGATGTAATGGTATACTTAATGCTTCTTTATTTAATACTTCTGAGTTCACCAGCTTAACTTTGGTTTGATTAAAAATTTTGTTTAAATGTAATGGATGATATCTTAAAGTTGTATAAACCTTATTTTTTAAGAGAAACTTTGCCAATTCATCTCTTTTCTTTACTCTTATACAATACGTAAAATATGAATGATTATCATCAATTTGACAATCTATGGGATTCTTAATATCTGAATTCTTAAAGGCTAGTTGATATCTATCCCATATTTCTTTCCTTCTATTTTGTAAATTATCTATTTTGTCTAACTGCGCAATACCTATTGATGCTGATAGATTTGTAGGTAACATTTTAATAAAAGTGTCGGAAATATTATATTCCCACCATAAACTATTATTATCAGCATTCTCTGCTGCCTTATCAAATCCAGATTTACCAATTCCACAATACCTTAGTATTTTCGCCTTATCTATTAGCTCATAATATTTAGACGTTATACCTCCTCCTTCACCTACTGTTAAATTTTTTACAGCGTCAAAGCTATAAATTCCGATATCTGATATATTTCCACATGGAATACCTTTATAAGTAGAAGCGATAGCGTGAGCTGCATCTTCAATAATTGGAAATCCCAAATCAATAATAGGGTCCATGTCTACTGCTAAACCAGCATAATGAACAATCATAATTGCTGATGTTTTCTTAGAGATAAACGGCTTTATCATCTCTGCTGTTACATTCATAGTTTCAATATTGACATCACAAAATATTGGTTTTAAATCATTTAAAATTATTGCTTGCGCACAAGAAACCCAAGTAAAAGATGGGAGTATTACTTCTGATTTTGGTGGTAAGTTTAATAGTTTTACAGCCATATATAATGCATTTGATCCACTATCCACCATTGCAAAAGATTTTAAATTATATTGTTTTGTATATTTTTCTTCAAACTCATCAACAGTTTTTCCAAAGCCCATCCATTGACTTTTCATAGTTTGAATAACTTTTTCTATTTCTTGATCATCAACTAAAGATCCAAATACTGAAATCATAACTTCTCTCTTATTTATTTTTTAAATCTGCATTAAATAAATATTTTTTTTTAAAAAAAGGATAATCTTCAATAAATGATGAGATAATTTTACCTTTTATTTTTATTTTAGGACCAACATACCCTTTAAATGATATTGCTCTATAAAAAAGCTCTATTTTTTCTTTACTCCAATTTAAATCGATATAACCATTATTAGGCAAAGATTTTTTATAATAAGATCTAATTTTCATATTTTGCTTTCTTGTCTTTACCTTTTTATCTAAAATAAATTTAAGATTTTTTTTAATCATTTTAAAACAAGTTTTAGAACATTTGTTATACAAGGATTCTCTAAATTCATTTGGTGAAATCTTAACAGGATACTGATCAATTATATCACCTTTATCTATCCCTGAAGATAGATAATGCATAGTAACCCCAAAAGTTTTCTCTTTATTCCAAATAGCCCACATTTCAGGCCAATAACCAGCATATTTTGGTAAAGGTGCGTAATGAACATTTATAATTCCTAATTTTATATTAAAAAAATTAATCCATCTATTATCTAATAACATATTATTCTGCAAACTAAACATTATATCTGGGTTTAGTCTTTTTATTTTTAAAAAAACACTTTTAGAATTTATTTTTTTTGGTTGAATATAATTAATATTCAATTCAATACATCGCTTTTTTAAAGAAGGAAATATATCATCAATACCATTATCATCTAATCTACAGATACAAAGTAAAACTTCTAGTTCAAGTTTTAAGAAATACTCTAAACAAAGTGATGCCTGTTCGTGTCCACCGATTATAATTATTTTTTTATTTTTATAGGAATTTTTTGTCATCTTATAAAGTCATTTAATAATACTTAATTAAATAGTGCGCTTATTATTATTTTTGCCCCAACACTTGGTTTCCATTTTAATGCTGTAAATCTACCATTTTTACCCATTATTTCTCTATGATATTTATCTACAATCAAATTTTCAACTAATTTGCTTAAACTTATATCATCTCCTGCTTTAAATTTATATCCATTTATAGAATGGTTAATTCTTTCAATAACAACGCCTGAACCATCAGAACCTATTACTGGTATTCCATGACTCATTGCAAATAAAGGACCACCACCAAAAGCATCAAATTTTGCAGGATGAATAAAAATATCTGAAACTGAAATAATATTTTTATAAGAATTCGGGGAAAGCCATTTTTTAAAGATAATAATTTTATTGATTTTATTTTTTTCTACTTTTTCAATTAACATTTTTTTTTGCGAGCCATCACCAATAATTAATACCAAAATATTTTTCTTAATTTTATCATTTAAATTAATAATAGCATCAATTAAAGTATCGTAGCTCTTTTCAGGCTCTATTCTGCTTGCTGCAGAAATTAATATTTTTGAAGAATCTATATTGAAATTTTTTTTTATTAATTCTTTATCTATGTTTTCTAATTCAGAATTTGATGGCACATCGATAAATATTGGTAAATTAATTAAATTTTTTTCCTCAAAGCCACATTGCTTAAAAAAGCTTTTAGTGTGTCTGCCAACGACAAAAAAGGTCGGATTTGCTAATTGAAGTATAAAATAAGATAAACTTCTTATTACGCTTTTTAAGCCATGTTGTTCACTTGGGTGATCAAACCAAATAGAAAAATTTCTTCTTGTTAAGAGAAAAAAAATAATTAAAAATCTTGTAAGAAAGTTTGAGTAACCTATTAAAATAAATTTATCTTTCCTATTAAAAAGAGCTATTGATAAAATTTTAAAAATATTTGAGAATTTATTGAAATAAAAGTCATCTTTATCGGTACCTAAGGGTTCATCCCAAGGTAATGCTCTCATATATTTAAACCTATACCAATTAAATATCTTATAATTAGAAAACTTTCTGAGCTCTAAAACTAAGGAGTTATTATGAGGTGTAGCTAAATCAGATATAATATGAATTTTATTTAACATTTAATTAGAGTTCTTATTCTATATTTTTTAAAAATTCTTTCATACGACTAGCAATATCATGGCCATCATTCACAACTCTCTCATAGCTTTTTTTACCGAGACTTAATCTAAAATTTCTATTTTTAATTAAACTTTCTAGTTTTTCTAAACATTCTTTTTCAGACTTAAATAGTAAAATTTCTTCATTTTCAATAAAAAAATTTTTTAAATCATTACTAAACTCACTTAATACTGCTGATTGCATTGCAGGTAATTGAAAATTTCTTCTAGTATAGGTGTCATTATTTATTTTTGAATGAAAGCATAGTGAGACCTTAGATCCACAAATAGCTTTTCTGTAATTAATTCCAATTGCAGCATATACAGGGAAATATTTTTTTAGAGGATCATCAGTTTTCAAGCTTTGTAATATTTTATTCCATCCACCTCCATATAGATTAAGTTTAAACCCTTTATTTACTATTGATCTTAAAATGTCTATTCTTCCATCATTTTCATAATGTCCTGCAAAAACAACATCACATATAAATTTTTCTTCAATGGTATTTTTATTAAGGTAATAATCATCCTCAGGAATAAAATAAGATCTTAATAATTTTGCATTATGAATTCCTAATTTTTTATAATCATTTATATTTCTTTCTCTATAACAAAAATGGTAGTCATAAAGTTTGACGCTAGATAAATAATGTCTCCAGTAGAATTTTTTAATATTTTCTGAGAAAGGATCATCATTAGAATATTGAATTAGTTTAATATCTGGAAAATTGTATTTTATTTTTTTTATGGTTTTTGTAGTTATTAGTAAGGAATTATAAAACCAAATTACATTAGGTTTTTCTTTTTTTACTGTATTAAGTAATTTATAATTTAAGTATAGAGATAGAGGTCCTTGTTGAAAATAATACTCAATTTTATGATACATTGATTTGTATTTAACATCGCTACCTTGTTTGATATATTTTCTGAAATAATTATTCCATCCAAACTCTATTACATCCCAATTTTCTTTTCTAATATATCTTGCACATGCTTCTTGGTACCATGGCCAACACCATTCGCCTACAATAATCATTTTCTTATTATGATTCATGTAATCAATTATATAATTGAAAAATCAAAATCTGAAAAATCATCAGTAAATTCATCATTCATGTCTGGATCCCATGCTGGAGTGGGCATATTTAGAACAAATGCATCTTCACTACCGATATTTTGGATTGCAGCACCAACATTAGTTGGAATTTCTACAGACAAATATTCATAGTCTTCGCCACTATAATATTGAATAAATTTATTATTTACTTTTAAAATTATCCTAATGTTTCCTCTTATACATGTGAAAAAACCTTTTCTTACTTTATGTAAATGAGGTCCTTTTATACAATTAGTTTTGACAACCGTAAGATATACCTGCTGAGGATCACCATTTTCTGAAAAAAAATTTTCTTTCTTATTGTAAATAGGTATTAAATAGCCATTTTTTTTATTATCTGAAGACTTTGTTTCATACTTATTATTTTTTTTTGTTTTAATTTTCATGATCTTTAAGCCAGTCTGAATTATTTAGGTACCATTGAACAGTTATTAATAGGCCATCATCAATATTTTTTGAAGCTTTCCAACCTATATCGCTATAAATCTTATCACTATTAATTGCATATCTAAAATCATGACCTGGTCTGTCATCTACAAAAGATATTAAATCAAAAAAACTTTTACACTTTACATCAAAAGAATTTTGAATTTCTGGCATTTTTTCATCAAGTATATAGCAAATTTTTTTTACTAAATCTAAGTTACATATTTCATTTTGAGACCCAATATTGTAGTTCTCACCAATATTTCCATTCTTAGAAATTTGAATTAATGCTTCTGAATGATCATCAACATATATCCAATCTCTAATTTGTTCACCCTTTCCATACACCGGCAATTTATTGCCATTTAATGCACACATAATTATTCTAGGAATTAATTTTTCAGGATTTTGATATGGACCATAATTATTTGAACAATTAGTAATTGTAATTGGTAGACCGTAAGTTTTGTAATAGGATCTTGCTATGTGATTAGACGATGCTTTTGAAGCTGAATAAGGAGAATTAGGTGCTATTTGTGACTCTTCGGTAAAAGCTTCATCCTCACGCTTTAACTCACCATAGATCTCATCAGTAGAAACATGAATAAATCGAAAAATATTTTTTTCTTTATCGTTTTTTTTATTATAAAAGTCTCTTGTTGCTTCAAGTAAATGATATGTTCCCATAATATTAGAAATCATAAAATTATAAGGTTTTGCAATGGATCTATCGACATGACTTTCAGCTGCTAAATGAAAAATACAGTTCGGATTATGGTCTAATAAAATTTTTGATATGGTTTTTTCATCACAGATATCTGATTTATAAAAAAAATAGTTTTTATTATTTGAAATTAATTTTAAATTATCCAAGTTGCCTGAATATGTAAGCTTGTCTATATTAATTACTTGATTTTCTTTATTTTGTAAGAGTTTTCTAATCAAAGATGATCCAATAAAACCTGCTCCTCCAGTAACTAATATTTTCATATAATCAATTTTATTTAATCTTAATACTAAGTGCAATTTTATATAGCCATAAACTAATATAGGCTATTATAATTGCATTAATTATATATTTATCCCCATACCAAATCCAGTGAGGGAAAATGCATATGGCTATACCTATAAAACTTAAATTTTTAACATTTGGAAGCTTAATTGCATTATTGTATATATTTTTAATGATTAGTGATGATATAAAGGCAAAAATAAATACTCCAAAAATACCAAAATTCATAAAAGGAATCGTGTATCCATGGGAACCTCCTAAACCATACCTCATTTCCCAGGCAGGGCCCTTGAACTGATTTATTGGTTTTTTATAATCTAGCCAATCTGCAACAAACCCTGGTGGTAATGAAAGAATATAGTCAATGTAAGTTTTACCATAATAATATCTAAATGGCCTTTCTGTAGAAATTGTTTCCGATGGAGTCCACTCATTAATTTTTGTAAAACCCCTCAGACTGTCTCCCGCAACACTTACAACACTAAGCAAGCTTCCACTCCAAGTTCCATTAATTATATTAGAAAAAAATAAACCGGTTACTGTGTCGGCTTCTCCTGTTTGATTAATTTCATATGATAGTTTTTCTGAAATATTTGAAATATTTGTATTGATAAGTTCACCTGTCCTAAATCTTCCTGTAAAAATTGATAAAAATAATATTAAAAGAATTAACACTACAAACTTAAATATTAAGCTTTTATCTACAAATTGTTTTTTACTTGGAACAAGAAAGAATAAAGCTAATAAACTAATTATAAAAGTTATAGACTCTCGATCTCCTCTCAGTAGTTGAAAATATATCGTGACTATTGATATAGCTAAAAGTATGAATATTCCCTTAATTTTCTTATTACTAACATTTTTTTCAACTATGTAATCTGCAAATGCATAAATAAATAATATGAATGATACAATTATTAATGAACCAAAATTAAATTTACTAGAAAATGAAAGACTAAGATCTTCATAAGCAGCTGTAAGTATAGTTTCTGCTGGAACAGTAAAATAAGCACACATAAAAGCGACCGAAACCCAAATAAAAAAAGGAAATAAAGATAGTGTTTTAGAGTTTTTTTTATCTAATTTAGAAATATCTAAAAAAAAACTTTCATATTTTTGTTTACTTATAATTGAACCTAAAAAAATACTTAGTATTCCAACTAAACCAATCGAACTAATTAAATTAACAATATTAGTATCAACTTGGTATGGGCTTGCAACTAAGCCCCACATCATGCATGGATTTCTCCAAAGGCCAGTGTCATTTTCTATTATGGAACATGGCTCATTATTTAAAATGTTCCAAACAAATTCACTAGTAAAATCAAACCATAAATATTCAATCATATGAATAAAAGGCAAAGTGCAAACAATAAGAAAAAATAGATTTAATATATTTATTCTTTTTTTTAAAAAAAATATTAGAAAAAAAAATAGAAAAATTATACTCAGTATAATTGATATGTTAAAATGCAAAATTGTACCTAAAAAAAATGACAAAAAAACAATCCCAGAAAATATTATTATTAAGTATAGCATTAAGGTAATGCCCTTCTTATTATATTGATCATTTCTTTAAATCTAATTTCAAAAGTATGGTCATTTTGTGCTCTTATCTGACCTTTTTTTGCAATCTGTTCTCTTTCCGCATCATTATTTAAGTAATATTTGATTTTTTTTAAGCATTCAAACTTATCTTTATAGAAAACTGCTTCAACATTCTCTATGTACAAGGATTTTAAATCTTTATTGCGATGAGTAATATAGAGTGAACCAGACATTGGTGCATCAAAATCTCTACATTTTAATGTATAATGTTTACTAGAATATCCAATTGTTCCTAAGCCTAATATAATTTTTGACTTTTGGAATAGTCTAGCTGTCTTACTGGGTGATATATAGCCATTTGTCCAGCCTCCTCCATATGCTTCAACTTTAATATGATTTTCTAAAAGATAACTAACAAGCTCTTTTCGGATACCATAACAAGCACCAACGAAGATAACATCTAATTCTTTTTTATTATATGCATTATAATTAGTGAAGATTTCGGGATCACTTGCCAAAGGCCAATAAAAAGCTGGGCAATTATCTAAGAAATAATACTCACAACATTTTTTTGTAGTTGATAAAGTAAAATCTATTTCGGAAGCCAAGCCAATACTTCCTAATTTAATATCCCCGTAAAAGCTCCAATGTTCTGGCAACATGTCATCCATCGATATGTTTATAACAATTATGCCCATTATTTTGATTTTTTTAACTATCTCTTTTGTCAAATAATTTGCCCAAAATTGTCCAACTAATATATGAATTATTTTTTTCTTACTTACTGACTCAATATTTTCTAATAAAATTTCAGAATTTCTTAAAATTGTTTTCTTGTCATAAAGGACATTCTTTGGATTTAAAGGCATGCTGTGCAAACCATACTTTCCATTATCTCTAATAATTGTATCAACATGACCAATTTTTTCTAATCCTCTTATAATGATCTTATCTTGAAATTCATTTGTACCAGCAAACAATATATTTGGAGAATTAATACTTGAATTATCTATATTTAATTTTCTACTAAGATTCTTTTTTACAAGCTCTAATACTTTATCGTTATTATATTTATAATTAATCTTAGAATTTTTTTTATTGAAGTAATAATTTTCTATTTTTTTTAATTTGATATCGAATAATTTAGATTTAAAAAATGCATTCAATTTAAAAATAAGTTTAACTTTTTTTAATCTAAATTTAATATTATTAAGCATCTTATTAATTTATTATTTTTATTTTTCTAAGTATTTGACCAAATAATTTAGAAATATTAAAAAAAGATCGTTCAATACAAAAGATAAAAGATACTAAAGCTAAAAATAGTTTCTTAATAAAACCTATATTAGTTTTTATAAGAATTTTTATAATCTCTATAAAAAATTTTACTTCATGATAAAATTTTTCTAAAATTTTAGGTAATATTACTTTTTTTTCTTCTAATTGCCATTTACTATTAGTAGAGCCCTTTTTTTGAATTGAGCGATCTTTAAACCTATAAAAAAATAAATTTTCATCAATGCAATGAACTTTATTATTAGATAAAAAATTTATAATGAATAGATTGTCCACATCTGTAAGTGTATAATCAAAATTTTTCCATGGTGAATTAGTTATATAATTTTTACTTCTAAATAATCCAAAAACCATAGGTACACATGACCTAATACTAAGGTATATTAATAAGTTTTTGAAAATTGTGTTCTTTGCTAATAAAATAGTATTTGGAACATTGGACTCTAAAATCTTATCATTAATATCAAACCAAGACATTTTCGAATAAACCATTGATACATATAGGTTTTTTTGCAAATATTGTACTAAAAGTTTTATATAATTTTTATCCCACTTGTCGTCATCTCCCGCCAACATGCAATATTCTCCACTTATTAGTGTTGCTAGATATGATTGGGCATCATTTGCAGTTCTTCTTCTTGTATCCAAAATATACTTTATTCTTGAATCTTTTTTTAAAAAACTTTCACATATTTCTCTAGTTTTATCTGATGAATGGTTATCTAAAATTATTATTTCAATGTTTCTATATGTTTGTGATATTAGAGAATTTAGTGCAGATTTTAGGTAATCTTCACCATTATAGACAGGCAACATTATACTGACTAGCTGAGACAATTTTTTTTCTTTAAACGTTACTATGATTGTTATTTCTTAAAAAAGTTAAACCCTTTTTTAATTCTACTATTCCATCTTTAAGAGAGTATTGGGTCTCAAAACCAATTTTTTCTATTTTTTTATTAGATACGATATAATTTCTTTGGTCTTTATCTTTCCCTATAGGAGCATCTAAATAAAGAAAGTCAGGTATTATTTTTTTTATTTCATCGCATAATTCTTTTTTTGATAAATTAGCTTTACTTAATCCAACGTTATATATCTCACCTGACATAATATCTTGTTTTTCAATTGCAAACATAAAAGCTCTAGATACATCTCTTACATGGATATAATTTCTTTTAAAATGGCTTTCAAATAAAACAATAAATTTGTCATGTATTGCTCTATTTACAAAATCATTTACCAGTAAGTCTAGTCTCATTCTTGGGGACATACCAAAAACAGTTGCCAATCTAAAGCTAACTGCATTTCCACGTGTCATTAATCGCTCTTCAATTTCAACTTTTTCTGAAGCATATTGTGAAATAGGCTTTAATGGAGAACTTTCATCACAAAAATTATTTTTTTCACCTGTACCATAAGCACTATTCGTGGTTGGCATTAGAATTAATTGACTTGGTGAAGCAGCTTTTAACATAGAAATGATAGCATCATAATTTATAGTTCTTGCCCCCACGGGGTTTATTGAACAAAGAGGTGCTCCAACTAGTGCTGCTAAAGGAATAATTATATCTGCTTTTTTTATATTTTCTTTTATATTCTCTTCAATCCTAACATCAGACTTAACAATATTTAAGTTTGGATTTATGCATAGATGATTAAGGCTAGATTGTTTGTAAACAAAATTATCTAAAACAGTAACTTCATGACCTGCATTTAGCAAATCTGGGACCAATATAGATCCTATATAACCACCACCACCAGTAACTAAAATTTTTAATGACATAGATTAAGCAGAGTTAATTATATCGCATATTCTCTCAATATCAGACTGATGTAAAGAAGGAAAATTACCAATGTAAAAGCCAAAAAAATGAATATGCTCAGTTTTCGGAAATTTAAGATAATGCTTATTTGGAAAAAGGTTCTTAACATAAGGCTGTCTTAATTGATTTCCTCCACCTGCGCTCCCCCTTCTAAACTCAATTCCGTGATCTTTCATTTTTTTCATCAGTTTTTTAGTATATTCTATATCAGGGTCTTTGATTATTAGATTAAAAGCATAATTACTACATCCATCTAATAAAAAGTCTTTAAAAAATGTTTTACCATCTAAGAGATCAAGAAATTTAAAAAAGTTTTTGTTCCTTTTGACATTATCATTATCTAATCTAGGAAGCTGTGAAATACCTAATATTCCACCTATCTCATTATTTCTAACATTATAGGATGGATGCATAAAAATAAATTCAGGATTTAATTCTATATTTTCTGAAATTATTTTTTGTTTCAAATTAGGATTAGATATCTCTCTTGCCATACCATGTGATCTAAGCATCCTAAGTTGCTCATATATATCGACATCATTAGTGCAAATCATACCACCTTCAATAGTTGTCATATGGTGAGCATAGTAAAAAGAGAAATTTGAAATTAAACCATATGACCCCAATTTTTTTTCCTTGTGCATCGCACCATGCGACTCACAAACATCTTCTATTAATGGAATATTCTTTTTATTCAAATATTCAATTAAATCATCTGTTAATCCATTAAATCCTTGGGCGTGAGTTAAAAATACAGCAACTGTTTTTTCTGTAATGGCATTAATAATTTTTTTCCCATTCATTGCTAAAGTGTGAAAATCTATATCAACAAATTTTGGAGTAAATCCATTTAAAATTATTGACGAAATATCAGAACTCCATGTTAAAGGAGGTACAATAATCTCCCCACCCTCTGGATATCTAATTTTTAAGATAGCTATTGAAAGAAGATTTGCAGAAGAGCCTGAGTTAACAAAAATACTATACTTTACTCCTAGCCATTCTGACCATAGCTGTTCAAATTTAGCTACATTTTTTGATTGCGTTAATATAGGATCATCTTGTTTTAAATAATCAATTATCTTATCAAGGTCCTCTCGTAAAATATTGTTTCGCATTAGAGGATAAGACTTATTCATTTTTAAATTTTCCATTTAATTTTACCCATTTATATGTTTTTAATAAACCTTCATTAAGATTTATTTTTGGTTTCCAATTCATACTAGATATTAAGCTTGAATCGAGTAACTTTTTTTCAGCACCGTCAATGTTATCATTGCTCCAAATAATCTTACCATTAAAATCAACAGCTGAAGAAATTTTATCTGCCAACTCTTTAATAGTAAAATCTTTTCCAAAGCCAATATTTATCACCTCTGGCAAGTTAGTTATGTTTAATAGTACCAAAATTGCACTTGATAAATCATCTACATAAATAAATTCTCGCTTTATGTTACCTGAACCCCACAATTTAACTTTTTTTAATCCAGCATTTTTAGCATCAATCATCTTGCGCATAATTCCACTTAACACATGACTACTCATAGGGTCAAAGTTATCGTTAGGACCATAACAACTTGCTGGAATTAGAGAAATACAAATATTTTTTTTAAAGTCTTTATTAATAGCTTTGCAGCTATAAATTCCAGATAACTTCGCTATAGCATATGATATACTTGATATTTCAGGCTTATTATTAAGAATTATATCTTCTTTCATTGGTTCGTTTATTCCCTTTGGGTAAACGCATGACGAGCCTAAGAAAAATAGTCTTTTTAAGCTCTTAAGTTCCTTAAGACTAAAAAAAATATTATTTTGCATCATTATATTTTCTAAAATGAGTTTAGATGAATTTGAAATATTGTCTTTTATTCCTCCAGTTCTCCCAGATGCTAAAATAATAATTTCAGGTTGGTTTTGTTTAAAATAATTTTTCACCTCCATAAGGTTAAATAAATCTAGTTCATTTTTTTTTGGTGCTAATAAATTAATATATTCATTATTTTTCAATTCATTTATAATAGATGAGCCTATCATGCCGCTACTACCTGTTATAAGAATCTTCTTATCTTTACTAATCATTTCACGTCTTAGAACCATCAAATATTACCCTACTTCCTAATGTATCAAATTTAATTGGTACACTAGTTAATGGTTTTAGAGCATTAATTACAGAGTTATGATTTTCAGGTTTAACAAAAAACATTAAAAAACCACCATTACCCGCTCCCAATAACTTACCACCCTCTGCTCCAGCATCAATAGCTTTGTCATAAAAACTATCTATAAATGGGCTTGTTATTTTCTTTGAAAGTCTTTTTTTTAATTGCCAAGTTTCATTTAGTAGTTTTCCAAATTCTTCGATTGGGATAATATTGCTTTTAAGTATATCAATACTCTTATCTACATGTTTAGAAATTAAATTCAGCTCTTCTTTCTTATTATTCATGTTATTTACTTTATCAATAGCTGTTTCAGAGGCAATTCTTGATACGCCTGTAAAAAAAAGTATTAGATGTTCTTGTAGCATTGTTTTTTTTTCTAGAGAAATGATTATCTGTTCAACATCAAATGTTTCATCTCTATTAAAAGTTATTTTATTTAGGTTACCGAATGCTGCGGCTACCTGATCTTGTGAGCCTACAGTCTCTTTAATAATATTCTGCTCTATATGAATTGCTTGTCTAGCTAATTCATATTTATCAATATTATTATTTTTATAACTTTCAAGTGCATTTAGCAATCCAACAGTAAATGATGAACTTGATCCAACTCCTGATCTTGCGGGTAGGTCTCCATCATAGTGAATTTCAATTCCGTCAGTAATTTCCATTTCACTTAATATAGCTTTGACTGCAGGATGATTTATTTCATCTATTGAATCAACTTCTTCAATTTTAGAATAAACAACTCTATGTTTATGTTTAAAAAAAGGTGGAAGTTTTCTGCAAGTTATGTATGCATACTTGTCAATAGCAGCAGACAAAACTGACCCACCATGCTCTTTAAAGTATTTGGGGTAATCAGTTCCACCACCAAAAAATGATATTCTAAAAGGTGTCTTAGTTATTATCACTCTAGATTTTTTGCTGCGTTGATTATATCACTTTCTGATAGACCATAACTATCAAGAAGATGTTCTCTGCCACCGTTTTCAAAGATATATTCATCTGCTAAATTAACCAAAGCTATTTTTTTGTGAATATTATTTTGTGCAAGTTTTTCAAAAATTGCTGAGCCTAAAGAACCTGCCTGCACTTGTTCGTCTACAATAACAAAATTATTTTTATCACGTAAAAAATTTAATAAGTGATCAGTTATTGGTTTTGATTGGATAATGTCAATAGCATAATATTTATCTGGAAATTTATTTGCTATCTGAACGCACTTATGAACCATTTTTCCATGAGAAATTAGTGCTGTCTTAGAATTTGAGGCTTCACCAAACAATCTATAGCCTTGCTTTATGGCTTCGCTATTTATGTTTGTGCCAAGCGAGCTAAGCTCATGCCTATCAAGCCTAACATATGAAAATTTTGGATTTTGTATGAGTTCTTCCGCTATTAATTTAGCAGTTTCACTATCTGAAGCAGTATAAATATTTGATCCTGAAATTGATCTTAGACAGGCAAATTCTTCATTAGTATAGTGTGTAGGGCCTGAATCAGCATATCCAAGTCCAACTCCAACAGATATTAAACAAATTGGCAAATTCATCATTCCTGGTCCACATTTTATTTGCTCAATAGCTCGAAGAGATAAAAATGGAGCCATTGCATAAACAAAAACTTTTTTACCTTCCAGAGCAAGTCCAGTAGCAACATCAATCATGGCCTGTTCTGATATTCCACAGTGAATAAAATTATCTTTATAATCTTTTCTAAGTTTATCTAAGGCTGCAGCCCCAAAATCAGCACTCAAAAAATATATATTTGGATCTTTAGGAATTGAATTATTAATAACATTTATGAATTCATCGCGTTGGAGCATTTATTGTGCCTCTTTCCTGCAGAGTTCTATTTCATCTGCACTAATTGGATTCCAATAATGCCAATTGGGTTTATTTTCCATAATAGAAAAGCCCTTACCTTTAATGGTATTGGCGAGTATACAGGTTGGAACTCCCTCTTTCTTATTTGAATTAAATGCATTTATTAATTCATCATAATTATGCCCATCACATTCAATCACATTAAGGCCTAAGCCTTGCATTTTATCTGAAATAGGATTTAGTGATAGGCAATCATCTGTTTCACCTAAAATTATTAGATTATTTATATCTATAACTATTACTAAGTTATCTAATTTATAATGAACTGCAAAAAGCAAGGCTTCCCATGTTGAGCCTTCATAAAGCTCACCTTCACTAATAATACTGTATGTTAAGCTTTTATTATTAGATCTTTTATTTGATATTGCTATCCCAGCGCCCACTCCTACACCATGACCTAAAGAGCCTGATGTTACATCAATACCTGGAATTGAATTATTGCCGAAGACACGTAATTGCGATGGCTCAGTGCCCCACTTATCCCACTCTTCTCTGGGAATAACACCATATTTAACTAAAATAGGATATAATGCTACAGTAGCATGACCCTTACTAATTAATATTTTTTCATCAAATTTTTTTTTATCAGCATTAAAGTTAATAATTCCTCCATGATATATAGCAATAACAATATCTAACATTGAAAATGTAGAGCCTGGATGCCCTTGTCCAACAGCTAAAAATTTTTCAAATAGGATGCTTCTATATTCCTTGGCTAATGATTTTAAATCATTGATATTATTTTTCATAATTTTTTTTATTAGCCTTTATTTGGATATTATTAAAATACTATACATTTTCTAGGCCTAAATTCTATAATAAAATATAAAATTATTATGAAAATAGATACTGTCTATGTATTACAAGCTAGAAGATCAACAACTGCAAGAAGCCAAATATGATGTGTCATTTCAACTTTATTATAGGAACTACTATCAACCCAAAAATTTAAATTTCCATATTTACTTAGTTTATTATTTTTTTTGAATCCAGAAAATGTAACAAGGTGCAACTTCATTTCTAAAGCTTTTTTTGCAGCATTAATTATATTTTTTGAATTGCCACTACTACTGATTAATATGACTAAATCATTCTTGTCCGCATAAAATTCTAAAGATTGCGAAACCCAATTTTCATAACCATAATCATTAGCAAAACACGTAATAAGATCAGATTCGTTAAAGTTAATGCACCTTACTTTTGCAACCTTTGTAAGATCAACAGACACATGGCTAGCCATCGCTGCACTTCCACCGTTGCCAACAATAATTACTTTATTTTTATTTTTTTTTATTTTTTTAATTAAATTAGTAAATTTTTCCAATCTTTCTAAATCAACATTTTCAATTTTGTCTTTGAGATCAGAAAAGTAATCATTAAAAAAAAAATTATTATTTTTCATGTTTTATATTCCTTTAAGATCTTCGTAACTTCCATGAAAGCTAATAGTACCTTTATCCATTCTAATTATATTATCACACTTAGAAATACTGTTAACTCTATGAGTTACAATAATAATAGTTTTTGTACCACATAAATTATATATTTCATTCATAATTTCTTCTTCTGTTTTATAGTCTAGTGAGCTAGTTGATTCATCTAAAATAAGAACTTCTGGCTCATGATACAGCGCTCTAGCAATTCCAATTCTTTGAAGTTGACCTCCAGACATTCTTGCCCCCATTTCTCCAGCAGTAGTGTTTAATTTATTTGGAAGATTATTTATAAATTCTTCAAGATTTGCTAGTTTTATTGCCTTTTTTACTCTAACGAAATCAATATCTTTATCTTTTATACCAAAGGCAATATTATTCAAAATAGTTTCATCTGTGATATATATGTTTTGTGGCACATAACCTATTTTATCTTGCCAACTCCTTACGTTTTTTTGAATATTTACTCCGTCTACTTTAACTGTCCCTAAGTGAGGAGATATTAAACTTAACAAGATACTTATAAGTGTGCTTTTTCCAGAGCCGCTTTCTCCTACTATTCCAATTGCCTGACCCTGCTTTATATCTAAATTTATATTTGTCAAAGAAGGTTTTGATGTGTTTGGATAATTAAAACTAATATTTTTTAACACAATATTATTATGAAATTTAATTTTTTTATTATTATTTGAGTTATTTTCATGGTCACTCAAAGAAAATATTTCATAAATTCTTTCAACTCCTGGCATTGCAAAATTTAAGCCTTGATATCCAGATATTATTCTTGAAGTTGAGGGTATTAATCTAAAAGCTGCTGCTGCAAACAGACCCAAAGTGGGCAATGTTTCTACTGTAGATGTTTCACCCCTATAAAGAGTTAATAAAATAATACATATTAAAAAAATTGAAATCCATTCAAGCCAAAATCTTGGCAGGGAAATAAGAAATCCAATCTTTAAAAAAATATTTGCAACTTTGGAGTTGTGTATATTAAAATTATTAATAAAATATTTTTGCCTACCTAAAACTTTAATTTCTTTAAATGCTCCAAAACCTTGATTTAAATTTTTAAGTTTTAAGCCATCAGAAACCTGTCTCTGATTTGCCCATTTTGTTACATATACGTGTGTAAAATATCTATATGCAATTAAAAAAGATGTAAAAACAAAAATAATAATTATTGTTGCCGTAGGTTGAAAATAAATAAGTAGGAATACTATTCCCAAAAGAATAATTGATTCTGAAATTATCAATAATAAATTAGCTATAACACCATTTGTAAATATTCCAACTTCTGTATAAATATTTCTAATATGAGATGAACTATTGGTATTTAAAAAATATTTATAAGGTAATTTAAAATATTTTTTATACATTAAAAGTGAAATTTTTTCTAAAAGATTCGTACTTAGCTTTATTTGTTGCCAAGATAGAAAAGTTAAAAAAATCATTTTAATTGTAAAAAATGACATTAATAAAATAATCAAAATATTATTTGTTGATAAATTTTTTATATTAAAATTTTCATTAATAAAAAGAAATAAGCTGCTTTCATTTTTAGATCCATCTGTAGAAATTATAAACTCTAAAATTGGTATTACCATTGCAATACCAAATGTTTCAAATAACATTCCTATAAACATCAAAATTAGAACAAATAAAAAAAAATTTTTATCGCCAGCATCAGTCACAGATAGTATTTTATTTAGATTAATCATTATCAATATTTTTAACTAAAACTTTAAATTCTTTTATTATATTGTCATACTTATCATTAAATTTCGAAATAATTTGTTTATTATTAGAAAACTTCCACCCTCCATCCCCTGGTGTCATTTTAAATTGTTTAAATCTTTCTTTTTCAGAAGCTTCCTCTACACCTGGCTGATATTGAATACCATCTGTAAAAAAATTAAATACAATATAATTTGTATTTTTACTTAGGTAAGCTATTGAAGCTGGACCATTTGGCATAAAGAAATTAATATAAGAAGATTCATAGCAAGCTTGTCTTAATATTAGATTTGAAGAACCTTCTTTAAATGGGATACAGCCTATTTTAATGAATTCTTTCGGAACATCAGTAAAAGTCTCAGGAATTATTATTACTTGATAATTATGATTTAAAAAATAGTTACATGCTTTAATCCATTCATTAATATTTGAATGAAAGCCATCTTTTTTTTCTGCTGAAAATAATGATTTTCCTCTGATTGTTATTGAAATTAATTTTTTTTCTGAATTTATAATTTGTTTGATATATCTTTTTGCTATTTTATTTGATTTAAAGCCGGAAATAAAATTAAAAGCCATAGTATCGTATATAAAGTCAGAATAGCTAAAAGCCTTTACATTATAAAAATCATAGTTTTCAGGATAAAATTCCTGATTGTTTTTAAATTTTTTTAAATAATCTCTTTTATTACTTATGTATTCAAATCCATTGCAATTTGTGTACATTGAACACATAGGAATAACAATATTATATAGTTTCCAAGAATTAATATCAGAATATGTTTTTTGTGAGTAATAAAGACCAGATTCTTCGAATATTACTACGTAAAAATCTTTAAAACCTTTTTTTTTAGATGAGTAGTCTGCCGCAGCTAAAAAAAAACTAAAATCAAATGTTGGCCCTGCAACCGCCATATCATAGTAAGCAACAAATAATTCTTTTTTTTTATTAGATAAGAAATATCTTTTAGTTTTTATATAGTTTTCAATAACTATTTTAGTAATTATTTTATTTGGCCGATAAATTTCATTTACCAGTCTCTTATAAAGCTTATAAAGACTCATAATTATTACTTTTAAAATCAGAAAAATCTTGTGTGAGTTCAATTAGAGGCATGTTTTCTTTTTGCCATTCTAATAGTTCAGCGGGAGTTAAAATGAGAGATTCAAGAGTGAAGTGTAAATTTATATTCTTATGTGCCTTTCTTCCAAAAATTTCTTTTAACTTTTTATAATCATCTAAAGGCAAAACAAATATAGAAACAAAAGCAAGGTCTTTAATTTTTTGTTTTTTATCATTCAAAATTCCAGATAACATTTGAAATGTATTTAGTTTTGATATTTCAGTAACAGGAAGTGAAAAATGCATCTTATTTTTTGAAGCATAATCTCTTAAATATGAACTTTGAATAGCTATAGGGATATTATAACCGTAGAATGGCCTAGGCATTGTATAAGTGTTAAGTGCCTTCATTAAATATACCAGATTTAATTAGTTTTGTTCCAAAAATTGTATTTTCAGAAATTGCAAATTTTTTATAGTAAGTTCCAAATTTTCTATCAGGGTTATTTTTGGTTGGCTCTGGTGAAAATAACGATTTAAATCTTAAATTTAATGAAACTCTTGTTTTATTAGTTTTATTCAAAATATTTCCATGAATCAGCCCTGGATTGAAAAGAAGTATTTGACCAAATGATAGCTTCATAAACTGTTTTGAACTAATTTTAATCTTATTAGGATTAAAGCTTTTTAATTTATTAGAGCCAATTTTACCCATAATATCTAATGATTGTTTTTGGTCTAAAATAAACATTGAATTACTTGAGTAGGCGTTTGTTAGGGGTATCCACAGATTAAGTTGAAATGGAGAGTCTGATGACCAACAATCTGAATGAGCTGGTAGAATTGATGTTTTATCATTTGGCATTTGTATTGATAGATTAATTTTTGATTGAACTAATATATCACTACCTAATTCAAGTTTAAGCTCATTTAAACAAATATTCTTAATCTTATCTTCCCAATTAAATTTACTATTTAAATAGTTGAAAAGAAATAAACGTAAAGAATTAATATCTTTTTTTGAAACTTGATTATGTAATTCTGATAAATCAGAATTAAATTTTAAAAATTTTTTTTTGATTTGCTTTGTTAATACTTGTTCTATATTAATTAACGAAATATCATTATATTTGTCAATTATTTTAATTCCTCTTTTCATTATTTTCCTTTTTAAAAAATGCGTTAACTGTATCGATATATGTATTATGTGGATTACTTTCCCAAATTAATTTAAATCCTAAATTCTCTAAATATTCAAGTATTTCACTAGAGTCTTTTTTGCTCCTAGACCATTCAACTATTATTTCATCTACAGTCACTAAAGCCTCTTTAGCACCTTTTAATATTCTAATCTCAATACCATCTACATCTATCTTTAACTTTGTAGGTTTATCCAGACTTAAAATACTAATAATTGAGTCTATACTAAATGCAGGAATAGAAACCTTTGCCTCATGATCACTGTCAATGTTTTGATTTTTACTATCTAAATTATGAAGTGCATCACCATAACTTACGGTTTTAAGGTATAGATCTGCACAATAATTATAATCTGCCAACGCAAGAGGAAGTATGGTAACTAGATTAGAAACATTATTCTTGATTATATTTTCATATAATATCCTAGCATTCATTAAATCAGGCTCAAATGCATATGTTTTTATTTTCATTAATTTTGAAGCCATTATTGAATAAAGGCCTACATTAGCGCCAACATCAAAAAATATGTCAGATTGTTTGAAACTTTTAATCCAATCGTTTGTTTCTTTTTCTAAATTAAATGTGTGTTTTGCTCGCCAATATAATCTACCGTGACCAGTTCTAAACCAAATTGGCTGAACTTTTTTATCGTCATTAAAAAACTTTGGACTTATGGTAATACTAGGATCTAACTGTTGAATAAATTCATTTGACCACCTAGATTTGCCGTTTAATCGAAGGCATATGATAATTAATCTACTTAACCATCTTAAGAATTTTATTACAAAATTGGGCTTAAAGCCCTGAGTCTTCATTAATGTTTGATCTGGGTCTAAGTATTTTTTTAACATAATTATTTAATTAATTCTTATTGTACCAATTATAAAGAATATCTAGATATTTCTGTTCTTTTTTGATTACTGTGAATTTCTTTAAATTTTTTCTTAATATAATTACATCATACAATATTTGATACAGTTTTTTTGAAATTTTTAATCTTTTTAGCTTTACATCATTTAATTTCTTTACTCTGCCTGGTGTTCCAACACATAAGGAAAAAGGAGGCACATTTTTAACAATGGTGCTTCCCATTCCTATCATCGAATATTCCCCTATAGTGATATTTTGAAGAATCTGAGCACCCATTCCTATTTGTACAAAATCTTTTACAGTTATATTTCCTGCTAACATTGCTTTTGGGGCTAAAGTGCAAGAATTTCCAATCTGAACATCATGATCAATATGAGATCCTGACATAATTTTTGAATTTTTTCCAATTTTAGTATCTCTAATTACTCCTGAATGAATTACACAATTATCTCTTATAATTACATTATCTTCTATTATCGTTGGATAATATTTATGGCTATAAATTTTATCTATCAAAAAATAATCTACATGATTAGGCGCTGTTCCAATTATTGAATAGTTGCCAATTACTACCCCATTTCCTATCTTACAATTTTTTTAATTACAGCCGTATTCAAAATGATATTTTTCTGAGGTTTTATATCGTCAAAAAAACTTTCATTAATTTGATGTCCAAAAGATAATTGTTTTAGCTTATCTACTTTTATATCATAACTTTTGCCAAAAAAACTCAGAATATCTTCAGTTCTGATCTTACTATAAAAATCATCAATTTTAGGTGAAAGTTTTTTTTGCCGTATAAATTTAAACTTATTGTCTCTTATATTTGACCACTCACTTAAAAATAGTATGTTCAATTCACTTAATAATCTCAAATAAAATTGTCTAAAAGTATCATTTTTTCTAGGACTAATTTTTTTTTGTTTAACTATCTTTCCTGTATCATAATTTTCATCTACTTGGTGAATAGTGATGCCAGTTTCTTGATTCTTTAGTAAGCTAAATAATAATCCTCCAACACCTTTTCCAAAAGGTAAATAAGCAGGGTGAAGATTATAAACTTTTTTATTAAGAAAATTAATTACATCAGATTTTATTTGATAAGAATAGCCATTAATAATAACTATTTGAATATCATTTTTTTTAATAAATTCTAAGCTTATATCTTGATTATAATGAATTACAGAATTACCATCTTTCTTTAAAAACTTTATTATTGGTTCATTTCGAAATGATTTAAAAATTTTTTGCTTTACTGGTCCAAGTACAAGTATTTTCATCATGCTAAGTAATTAAAAATTTTTTTAAATTTATTTCTTAAAGTATCATCTCTTTTTATTTCTTCTTTTTTTACATTCATAAATTGAATTTTTTGTGAATTAAATTTTTTTAACTTTATTAATTCTAAAATAATATCTATATATGAATTATAGGACATATAATCATACCTCAAACATATAAAGAGTTTATTATTTTTAATTGATAATACTCCTATTCTTTGATTATCAAAAACTATTGTTAATAAATGGACATTAGTCATATCCATTATCTGATCAAATTTTAAGGGTGGTGAATATTGCTTTATAGACTTTCTTATATCTGAGTTATATATTGATTTTAGAACTAAAATATCAGATTTTTCAAATTTTTTAAAAATTATTTTAGTCATAATTAATTATTTCAAATCTATATACATTTGTATATATATACGTATAAGTTTCTATATAAATCTTTTAATATTTAATATGTCAAAAAAAGCTTTAATAATTGGTGGCGGTGCAGCAGGTTCAACTGCGGCAATAGAGCTATCAAAAAAAAATGGTTGGGAAACATTGCTTGTAGAAAAAGGGAGTTCTTTAGGTGCAGGTGTATGGACTAATTTTATGTCAGGACACCCTTATACATATGGACCAAGGCATTTTTTATCACATAATGAGGAAGTTTTTAATTATTTGAATGACATTGTTCCATTAAGGTTGTGTAAGGAGCATCAGTTTACGTCGTTTGTAGAACAGGATGGTAATTTTTACAATTATCCAATTCATGAAGATGACTTTGATAGAATGCCTGACTCTGAGCAAGTTAAGAAAGAAGTTAATAATTTAGATGAAAAATATAAAAATAAAGAATTTAAGCTTACAGTAGGTGAAGAAAACTTAGAAGAAATATCTAGCAATTATGAGGATTTTTGGCTTAAGTCTGTAGGGCCAACCTTATATGAAAAATTCATAAAAAATTATACAAAAAAAATGTGGCAAGTAGATGATAATAAAGTAATTGATGATTTTACTTGGTCACCAAAAGGAGTGGCAATAAAAAAGGGCGATAGAGCTGGGTGGGATAAAGCCTTATCAGCTTATCCGATAGCTTTAAATGGATATAATGATTTCTTTAATTTAGCCAGTAAATCGGTGAAAACATTATTTAATACATCTGTAGATAAAATAAATCCTGATAATAATTCGGCTCTTATAAATGGAGAGTGGCATGAATTTGATATAATTATTAATACTACACCAATTGATCACTTATTAGACTATTGTTTTGGAGAGCTTAAATATATTGGAAGAGATATTACTTTTTTAATACTGCCAGTAGAGTTTGCTTTGCCGCCTGATGTATATTTTAATTACTATTGTGGATCTCAAAAATATTCAAGGGTAGTTGAGTATAAAAAATTCACGAAATATAAATCACCAAATACTTTGATCAGCTTAGAATATCCAAGTGATAGAGGCAGACTTTATCCAATGCCTACAAAACCTGAGCATGATAAAGCAAAAAAATATTTTGATTTAATGCCTGATAATTTTCATTCAATAGGTAGAATAGGTGCATTTAACTATAGATATGATATTGATGATGCTATAGAGCAAGCTCTAGCAGTAACAAAAAACCTTTAAATTTTATTTGATTTTTCATTTAAAAAGTAATCTGCAACCTTTTTAAATGCTGCATAAATATCATTAACTTCAGAAACAGTATAATTTTCATTTAAAAATAAGTTAAAACTTTGAGACTTCATTTTTTTTACATTACTATCTGAAATTATATTAATCTTTAGTTTTTTTGAAATTTCCCACTCAGATATCACACAATCATATCTTATGCTTAGATTTATTCCTTCAGCTAATATTGCTTTTGCAATCAATTCTTTTTTTTCAGTTAAATTTTCATTAATAATAATTGACAATAAAAATGGCGAAGTGCCTTTGAAGTATTTAGCACATTTTACAAAACTATCTAATTTTCCTAATTTATTAGACAATAAATTCATAAATTTCATTCTATCTTGAATTAGCTTATCAATGCGTCTTAAAGAGGATATGCCAATTGCAGAGGATAATTCATCAGTATTATAATTTAATGCTGAATATTTAACTTTTCCAATATTTTTTGGATCGTGCTTTTTGTCCCATTTAGGTCTACCTCTATCAGACATTTCAATAATATTATGGTATATTTGTTTATCTTTAGTAAAAACAATACCACCAGAACCTCCAGACTGAAGTGATTTTCTATACATGGTAGAAAATACTGATACATCTCCAAAAGAGCCTACAAATTTTCCGTTACACATCTTTATGCAAGATTTTTTTATACAGGGTTTATTTTGGCATACTCTCGCAAATGGTGCTTGGCTGCAGTCTTCGATAATTTTTAGACCATTTTTTTTTGCCTCTTTTTTTATTTTAAACATTTCCAAAGGATTGCCTGAGCAATGGACTAGGAATAATGCACTAGTTTTTTTTGTTATTCCTTTTTTAATATACTCCCAAGAAGTATTAAAACTATCTTTCATTGAATCTACAACAACAGGCTTAAGACCAGATTCGACTATTGCAAATAGTGAACCGCTATCTGTAACAGGAGATACTATTACTTCTGAGTTTTTTGGTAAATTAAGAGATTTTACACCTATATAGCAAGCAACTGAACCTGAACATACTGCAGCTGAATATCCGTTACCCATTTTTTTTGAAAAATTATTTTCAAATTTTTTTTGATACAGTCCATCATACGGAGGGTCCTCTCCTATTTTTGAATAATGTTCTATTACTTCATAAATGGCTTTTTTTTCATATTTACCAATTGCATGGCGTGCCGGCATAGGAGAGACTCTTGTTTTCTCCCCTCCATAAATAGCTAAAACTTTTTTATTTTTTTTTAACATATATTTCTACTTATAAAAATTTCCAAGCTTTGTAATTATTTTATTCATGCTATCAAGTTCAAAGTTTATTGCCTGTATATTTGATACATCTACTAGGTAATCATTATTATCTTTGTCACAACTTTCATTAATAACTATTCTAGAATTTGAATTAGATATTTTTTTTATCATATTAACAATTTCATATATACTCATTTTATCATTGGTTCCTAATAAAAAATTCATACCTTTTACTTCTCTAAGATTATCAATTAGATAAACAAAAAAATTTGCACATGTTTCAATTAATGAAGCATTATTAAATTTGCTGTTTTCATTACTTATATTAATTTCTTCATTATTGATTGCATTATTAAATATACGATCTAAAAAACCTTCTTTATTACTTTCATTTCCATAAATTGCTGGTAGTCTAACAATTATAGATCTATTTTGACCAATATTTTCAATCAGTAGAGTTTCTGCAATAAACTTTGAACAGCTATAAAAGTCTTTTGGACTAGGCTGTGTTTCAATAGAAATATTTTTTTTTGATCTATTATTTACAATTGAATTAGCAGAGGCATAAATTACAACAATATTCTTGTTCAATTTTGCTTTAGTGAAAATTTTTTCAGCAATCAATATATTTTTATTATATAAATCGTTTGGAGAATTGCTTACTTTACTGCTAGAACCCAAATGTAGAATGCAGTCATAGTTATTTAGATTAAATTCACCTAATAAATTTATTACTCCTTCTCTACTTATAATATCAGCCTCATCAACATTATAATTTAGATTTATAAGTTTTTTTAGTACTTGGCTTCCTAAAAATCCTCGACCTCCAGTTAAGAGTATCTTATTTTTTTTACTATCTTTCATTTAAATATCTTCTACGCATCATGCATGCTAAATTATATTTTTCAATGGTACCGATGTCTATAAGGGGTTTATCTGTTTCATATGTAAATATTCTTCCCATAAAATAAGGTAAAATATCATTGCTAAAATCACTGCAATGCATAAAATTTTCTTTTATTTCGTTTATCATTTCTTTTGATAGAATGTATATAGCTCCATTTGCTAAGTTACCATTTTCACTTTTATTTTTTTCAAAAAAATTCTTAACTCTTCCCTCGTTATCTAATTTTACAATTCCACAAGAATCTGGCTGACTTGTCCTAAAAGTCATCATTGTCATTAAACAAGATTTTGGCCTTCTATTGTGTGCTTCTAAAAACTTATTAAAATTAGCTTCACAATAATTATCAGCATGAATTAAAAGACCTCCTTCATTTAAAAAATCTATATTTTTTATCAATGTGCCAGCTGTACCTTCTAAGTTTTTTTCATATACAAGCGTGATTTTATTTTTTAGCTCATTCACGCTGACAAAATTTTCAATTTGTTTATGTAAATAATGTGAGTTAATTAAAAATGGTCCAAAATTTTGACTAGAAAGATTTTCTAACCAAATAGATAATAGTGATTTATCATTAATTATCATTAATGGCTTAGGTGTATTATTTGTCAGAGGTCTTAAACGTTCACCAAGTCCTGCTGATAGTAGAATAGTTTTTATCAATCAAATTCCTTAATTAATTCACTAACTTTAATTGGAATATTTCCTATTCTTGATACCTGAATGGATGACATAATTGAGCCAATAAGTGCACTTTCCCAAATACTGCCTTTTACTGCTAGGGTAAGTGAGCTTCCAACAAGCAATGAATCTCCAGCTCCTGCAGAGTCTTTTGGCGAAGAATTAAATGCTTCTAGTCGATCTGTATACCAGTCATTAGATTTTTTAATTTGTTTTTTATTGCTATCTTCAATTAAAACTCCGTCTGATCCTAGCTTTAGAATTACATATTTAGACTGAGACTCTTGTAAAATTTGATCAGAAATTACTACTAATCCATCTTCATTATTTCTTAAACTAATTCTCGCCTCTCTCTCAGTTGGAATAACTATATCCATTCCCTTAAATCTTGAGATATTTCCTGTCTGTGAAGAAGACTGGCTATCTGCAACCATTAAGATGGAGTTCTTTTTTGAATATTCTATAATTTGATTAACAAGATTTTGTGGGAGACAGCCATAATTAAAATCAGAAAAAATTAATAAATCACAATTTTTGCTTATTTTTTTTATTTTATTAAAAATCTTAACCTGAATAGCCTTTGAAATAGTATGTTGTCGCAAATCTGAAACTCTTAGCAAGGTTTTATTTTCAGTTCTATATCTTTTTTTTAATGTTGTTGGTCTACTTTCATCTATAAAGATGTTACAATTAACCCCATAAAGTTGTAGCTTATCTTTTGAATACTTCCTATTTTCATCATTTCCAGATACTGAAACATAGTGAACTTCTGCCCCAAGACCTGCTGCATGGGCAGCAACAATTGCTGATCCACCAATAAATTTATCAGAAGATATTGGTGTAACAACAAGTGTTGGGTCTTCTTGAGACATTCCTAATGGATTACAATCAATGTATTCATCAACAATTAAATCTCCTATTATACAAACCTTTAGTTTGCTGAACTTTTTAATAATTTTTTTTATATTGTCTTTATTAATTTTATGGCGCGACATATATTTATTTGGAAGTTTTAAGTTTTTTTTCTTGGATATAGATAGCTCTTGATTAAATAAACTAATTGAAGAAAGAGTAGACATACCTGAAGCAAAAATAAGCTTTCCATTAAACTTTTTAATTACATGTGCTTCCAAATTATAGAGTGTTTCATGCTCTTTCCCCTTTAGAACTATATCAGGCTTAATCTTGTTTAAAGTTGCTTTTAGTGAATCGTTAATAAGAACTACTTTGTCAACAATAGAAATAGAATTAATACTCTCTATTCTATCTAACTCATTTAAAAAATTTTTTTCACGCACAAGCTTGTCTGACATAACGCCAACAATAAGCTTTTCTCCACACTCTTTAGCAAATTTGAATAGCCTGATGTGTCCAGGATGAAGAATATTAAAGTTGCCTGAGATAAATACTGTTTTCATTTATTTAATTATAATTGTGAGTTCTAAGCTTACTCTAGTTTTGCTAGTGGTAGTATAGCCTCCGTGAAGCAATCTATCATTAAATATTATTATATCTCCTGGTTTTCCCTTAAATTTTTCTATTTTAATTTTACTTTCATCGATTTCAAAAATTGGCTTATATTTACCATCTTTAAATTTTTTTTCATAATTCCAGCTTTCTTTATGAGAATTTGGTAAAAATCTAAAGCCTGTATCGGACACATCACAAAAAATAGGTATCCAAACTTTTATTCTTTTATCTTTAATACTTTTAGGGTAATTCAATTCCCAAAACCAAACATCTGCATGTAATGGACCTACATCATTACTATTTTCCGGCCTAACTAATCTCCAATAAATTTCTTCTCTTCCTATATTATCCTCATCAGAAATATAAAATTCACCAAATTGACTCTTAATTTCTGACATAAATGAAAACTTTTTTATTCTATTTATTGACTTCTGACTCAAACATCTAAAATTCTTAGGCCAAAATTCTTTATGATCTATTAGATGTGATAATTCATGATATGAATTCATCTCCTTTTCTTTAAACCCAGTATGATATTCTAACTTATATTTCTTTATTCTGTTAAGGTACTGATCTCTAATAACTTTTTTTAATATTTTAAGTTCTTCAATAGAAAGACTTAAGCTGGTGTCATATCCATCTTTTTTATAAATATTGTCTTTTATACTATGCACTTTTAACTTCTCATATCAATGATGGGTCTAAAAACTTTTCCATTTTTAAGATCTTTAATCGCATTATTTATATCTTTTAATTGATATTTCTTAGATACAAGTGGCTTTAAAGATATATTAGAATCTTTAATCATTTTTGCAATTTTTGCAATATCTCTATCAGGGTATGTTTTGCCACCCCAGCTCCCACTAATTTGCTTGCCTTTGATAAAATCATGTGGAAAAAAACTAGCTTTTTCATTATTTGGTGGGTGAGAAGCAAATAATAATTTGCCACCATCATCTTTTATTAATGAAAATCCTTTTTCAATAGTTTTTATTGTTCCTGCACACTCAATACATACATCAGCCCCATCTTTTAAAATTTTCGATATTTTCTTATCTAGATTTTTATCATTTCCATTGAATGAATTTTTAAAGCCAAATTTTTTAGCCATTTGAATTTTTTTATTAGAGACATCTATAACAATTATTTTTTTAATTTTTAAACATTTTAAAGCTAGTAAGGCACTCATTCCAATTCCTCCTATTCCAATAACAATAACACTCATATTTTTTTTAGGCTTTATTTCATTAATTACCATTCCAAAACCAGTTGGTATAGCACATCCGTATAAAACAGCCTCATCATGATCTATAAACTTTGGTTTTTTTACCAACCTATTTTCTGATACAATAGAATACTGACTAAATGTTGTAACTTGACCAGAATTAACAATACTAGATTTATGATTATATACAGCATTTGCCGCATTAATTCCTTTACCTTTAATCCATGTAAGAATTACTTCATCATTTTTTTTAACTTTAGTTACCTTATTTCCAATATCAACTACTATTCCAGATCCTTCATGTCCTAAGCAATGTGGTAGCCATTTGTCTTCTCCTCTTTTTCCTTCAATCTCCATTAACTGACTTCTACAGACACCACTGAATAATACTTTAACTAATACTTGGCCTATTTTTAATTTAGGAAACTTTAAGTCTTTAATTTTAAGAGTTGAATTTATATTTTCGAGAACTGCCGCTTTAAAAGAAATACTCATAAATAAATTTAAAATGGTCCTTCAAACCAGTCACCAGGTACGTCGTGCATCTTTGAATCGCTATCTAATGAATCTATAATTGAAAGATCACCCTTTAACATACTTACTACTTTTTTAACTATTGAGTTTGAGTTTGTATAAAAGTTTTTTGTAAGATAAAAACTTGTAGGTTCTGGTACGTCCGGCATAGCGATTCTTTCAGGTGCATCTTTAAAATATGAAAAGTTTTCAATAGTTAGTTTTGCTATTATTTCTCCAGCTACTGACCCTGTAGTATATCCTGTATCAAGCACTAACAGTCTTCCAGTTTTTTTTAACGATTGTTTAATAGTCTGCCAATCAATTGGTTTAATTGTTTTAAGATCAATTAATTCACAATTAATATTGAACTTTTTTAGATAATTAATAGCCTTAATGGATTCTATTGTTAAGTAGGACATAGCAACAATCGTTATGTCTTTACCGCTTGTAATTACTGATGCTTTTCCGATTATGTCTCTAAAGTCTCCATCTGGAACATCTCCAAGTGCATTATGAAGCCATCTATGCTCAAGATATATAACTGGATTTGGATCAAATATTGATGCCATTAATAACCCCTTTGCATCCTTTGGCGTAGATGGCATAACTACCTTAAGTCCTGGAATATGAGCAAACCAGGCTTGAAGATTCTGCGAGTGGGTAGGTCCTTGCCCCCAACCCCTTCCAATAATTAACCTAATAGTAATAGGAACACTTAATTGTCCTCCAAACATATAGTGCCATTTAGCAGCACCATTAACTAACTGGTCCATTGCTAATAAAAAGAAGTCAAGTCTTTGATGGGTAACTACAGATTTTACCTTATTTAAACCGGCTCCAATTGATATTCCAGTAATTCCATTTTCAGAAGCAGGTATGTCAAACACTCTGTCTTTTCCAAATTTATTCTCAAGATTTGATGTTGTCCCAAACACTCCCTTAGGATCTGTAACCCCTAAACCATAACAAATAACATCATTATCAATTAACATTGAATTATAGATAGCTGAGTTAATGGCTTCTGCGTAAGTAATTTTTTTCATTTATAGAATCTCACTTGCATATACTTCTTTAAAAGCATCTTCTTGTTCGGGTGGGGCATCATTTTCTGCAAATGAAAAAGCTTCTTTGATTTCTTCATTAATATCAAATTTAATTTGATCTAGTTCTTGCTTAAACATCTGATCAATTGAAATAATTTGATCATACAGGAATTGAATAGGGTCATTTAGTTTCCAACTATTAAATTCTTCTTGGGTTCTATAACCAATATCATTATCAAAATTTGGGCCACAATGCTCTCTCCATCTATAAGTAGAAAACTCTAAATATTGTGGCAATGAATTCTCTCTAATTTCTTTAAATGCTAATCTAAATGCATTAGAAGATTCTTCGATATCATAGCCATTAATTTTTTTTGACTTAACTCCCATATTTTCAACAATTTTACAATTATCTCTATGCTCTGGTTGCCTCACTGACATTGGACTATAGACAGAGTATAGATTATTTTCACATATAAATAGCACAGGTAATTTTTTTAGAGATGCAAAATTAATAGACTCAAAAAAAACACCTTCTTCTGTAGATCCGTCTCCAAGAAAAACTGTGCTAACCTGTTTTGTTTTTTTTAATTTAATTGATAAACCAATTCCAACACCGACTGGTATACTATTTCCTACAATCGCTGATGAACCCATAAAGTTTACGCTTCTATCTATCAAGTGCATAGAGCCACCTTTACCTTTTGCACAACCTGAAGATTTTCCATAAATTTCAGCTATCATAGCTTTTAAAGACCCTCCTTTAGCTAGATAGTGCGCATGTGCTCGATGAGTACTAATTGCAAAGTCACTTTCTAGAACATTTACACTGTATGCTGCGGAAACTGCTTCTTGACCAATCGAAAGATGTGTGGGACATCTCATTTTTTTTTCATCATACTTTTCTGCGATGGTCTCTTCAACAAGACGTATTCTAAGTGACGATCTATATAAATTTAATAAATTTCTATTTTCTAAGGAATAAACCAATAGTAGTCTCCTGTATAATTAATTTCTTCAAAAAGTTCCTTCCACTCATCAACTGACATAATTGTTTTAGCTGTGAGGTTCCATGCGTTCATTCTTTCCTTTTCTTCTTTATTCCTATAAGCATCAACTGTTATAAACGAATCTTGTTTTGCTACTCTTTCAATCTCTTTAATTGCTTGAATACATTCATCTAAATCTAAGTTGTGAACTGTATTTATTGATATAACAATGTCAAAAGCATTATCTTCAAATTGTAGATTCTTTGCATCACTAACTTGCACATCATCTTTTACTGTTTCAATACAATTTTTTATTGCGTAATCTGATATATCTATTCCCTTGACCTTTATTCCATTTATTGCCTCTTTAAAATCATGTAGCATAAAGCCTTTTGCACAGCCAACATCTAAAATTGATTTATTTTGATCTAATTTCCAATGCTCAATAAATGTTGGAATTACAGGTTGCCAAAATTTCGGCATATAGTTAAAGCCTCCATAGCCTTGGCTTCTACTTCCATCGAAAAACTCTTTTCCAAACTTTCTCGCTACTAATCGATCTTTTTCAGATTTTTCTTCCAGCCTCTTGCCTAAGTCTCTTTTGGCTTTTGGATAATTTTTTAATAGGTCAATTTCTTTTTTCATTTTATTGATTTTTTTTATAAATTTCATCAAGATCGATTTTTTTCATCCATTTTACTGTATGAAACTCATCTTTATCAGTCAGATTTCCTTCGCTGAAAAGTTTTTTAATTTCAATAATAGCATCTTGAATGCTATATTGTGGCTTAAAGTTGGTGCCCAATAACTTGTCTGAATTCTGCCTATAAGACCTAGGATCGTTTGAATCACTTACAGTTATGTCAGAAGGTATCACTTCAGAAATCATTTTAGCTAAATCTAAAATAGAAACATTTTGAAAACCTGCGTTGTAAGGACCTGAAGGTAAATTTGAATTTAATAAAAAGTGCCTATAAACACTTATCATATCTCTTATATGTATATTTGGTCTTGTTTGGGAGCCACCATTAACTGTTATCAACTTATTTTTAAGTGCTTGAATAGTTAACATATTAACACTTACATCAAATCTCATACGCGGTGAAACCCCACATACAGTTGCTGGTCTTATATTATGAACATTAATTTTATTTGCATAACTCATCAATACTTTCTCAGCAATTATTTTTGTCTTATTATATATTGATATCGGTTTAGTTGTTAAGTCTTCTGTAACATTTAACTCATCTTTTACTCCATAAACACTGCCAGAGCTTGCATAAATAAATTGTTTTGCCCCAAGGTCTATTGCTTTATCAATAAGTTGCTTGGTGGCTAATACATTTACTTCCCAAGATAATGATGGATTTAAGTCAACAGCTGGATCATTTGCAATATTTGCAAGATGAATTACTGAATCTAATTTTGGTAAATCTATTTTTTCAATGTTCCTAATATCATCTTTTATTATTTTAAGATTATCATTTTTTGCCAAATAATTACCAAACCACTGAGTATCAATTACGCAAATTTTATGTCCATCTTGTAATAGAGTCTGAGTTAAAGCTGTTCCTACGTAACCACATCCACCTGTAATTAATAAATTCATTTCTATACTTTATGTTTATAATTTAAATCTTGTTTAGATAATATATGAAGGTTATTTGAAACCCAATTAAAAGTTTGATTCATACCTTCATCCAAAGATATTTTAGCTTTCCATCTTAATTCTCTAGCTATTTTTTTATTACTCAAAAGATATGCCTGATCTTTTCCCAACCTATCTTTTCCAATTTTTACAATATCACTAAATTTTGTATTATTAATTTTACAAAGTTTTTTGACTAAGTCTATAATCTTAATGTTCTCATCATTTGAAATATGGTAAGTTTGACCAATTGTACCTTTTTGACATATTTTATAAATCGCTTCACACACATCATTAATATGTATAAAGGATCTCACCGATTTTCCTCCACCATGTAATGTAAATTTTGACTTATTTAAAATACTAAAAGAGGTTTTAGGAATAATTCTAAACATTTGTTGATGGGGCCCATAAACATTTGCAGCTCTTGTAAAGATTACAGGGAAATTATAAGTTTTATAGTATGTCATTAGATGCAAATCACATGCTGCTCGTGATGTAGCGTACGGTGTGCTTGGTGCAAAATTAAAATTTTCCTTAATCAAAGTACTTGTGCTTCCATAGACTTCAGGAGTTGTGAATTGAATATATTTTTTGATATATTTCTTATTTCTAATTTCTTCATGAAACCTTACTTGAGCCATTAAATTTGTATTGTACCAATCTAATGGGCTTTTCCAGCTTTCTGCTACCATACCTTGCGCTGAAAAATTCACTATAAAGTCGGGCTTAAACTTATCACAAATTTTAACTAAATTTTTTAAATCTTTGTTTAAATCAATTTTATAAAAGCTAAAATTTTTAATGTTTATATTATTTTTATAAAGAAGAAAAACAGGATTTATTTCTTTAGACCTACTAACACCTATAACATTATTTTTTTTATTTAATAAAAAATTAACAAAATTTGATCCAGAGAAAGAATTGCTACCAATAACGAGATATTTCATAATTTGATTTATAGGATGTATTTAAATTAAATCTATATTTATTTTTTTAGCCTGTAATACGCCTTGTACCAGTCTATAAATAGTTTTATGCCTAATCTTATATCAGTTTTTGGTGAATATTTAATTTTTTCTTTAAGTTTACTTACATCAGCATGAGTTTTATGTACATCTCCTTGTTGTATCTTCAGAAATTTTACCATTGCTTTTTTTGACAAATTCTCTTCAATCAAAGATAGGAATTTTTTTAGATAGTATGGTTTTGAACTTCCGATATTAAATATATCATATGGTATCTGATTTTTTGATGGCTTAGTTAAAAGCTTAGATATACTTATAACAACGTCATCTACATATGTAAAATCTCTATAATGATTTCCTTTATTATATAATTCTATTTTTTTATTTTTTATTATTGCATTGCTAAATTTATATAGAGACATGTCTGGCCTACCCATTGGTCCATAGACTGTAAAGAACCTTAATCCAGTACATGGTAACTTATAAATATTACTATACGAATGCGCCATAACCTCGTTACTTTTTTTTGTAGCGGCATAAAAAGATAATGGCTTGTCAGTATCATAATCTTCTTTTAATGGAAATTTTTTATTATTACCATACACTGAACTTGTAGAGGCAAATATCATATGCTTTATTTTAAAAATCCTAGCGACCTCTAGCACATTAAAGAAACCAACTAGGTTGCTGCTTACATATTTTTCAGGGTGGTCTATAGAATATCTTACTCCAGCTTGGGCAGCTAAGTGAACAATATATTTAATTTTATTCTTATATATAATTTTTTTTAAACTATTTAAATTTGAAATATCTAATTTATAAAATCTAAAATTTTTTTCTTTTTTAAGCTTACTTAATCTGTCATTTTTGATAGTTGGATCATAATAATCATTTAAATTATCTACACCAAAAACATTATATTTATTTAACAATTTTAATGTAAGATGGAAGCCTATAAATCCAGCGCATCCTGTTACTAAGACATTCATATTTTTTATATTTTTTTAGTAATGAAATAATTAATGGTGTAATATAGCTAGTATATTCTCTATGTTCAATAAATATTAAAAATATAATATGTTTTACTTATTTGAAGATATAGAGAATAAAAAACTAAATTTACTAGATAAATTTTTCTCACTACTATTTTTATTATTGCCAATAGCTTTAATATCTGGACCATTTTTAAGTGATTTAATTCTATCGCTGATAGGCATCTACTTTATTTTTATCTCTTTCAGAGATAATTTGTGGAACTACTATAAAAATTATTTTGTGTATTTATTTATTTGTTTTTATCTATTTATATTGTTTAATTCGATTATATCACATGATCCTTTTTTTTCACTAAAATCGTCAGTCTTTTACTTTAGATATCTTTTTTTTGTTTTAGGCGCCTCATATTTACTTAAGATTAATTACAAACTAATAAATTGTTTTTTGTTTATACTAATTGGGCTGACTGTAATTATATTTTTTGACTCACTACTTCAATTTTTATATGGGAAAAATATTTTTGGCTGGAATCAATTTCCGTCAAGAGTTAGTAGTCTTTTTGGAGATAATCTTGTAATGGGAAGATATTTCAGTCATATAATGCCAATAATGTTTGCTTTGTTATTAATTCAGAAAAAAAATAATAAAAAAATATTATTTATTGGAATAGTATTGCTATCATTAATTTCTATTATAACTTTTTTATCTGGAGAAAGGGCTGCATTTATAAACTTATTTATAGCTTCATTCATTATTCTACTTCTTACATCTCAATTTAGAAAATATAGCCTTTACTTATTTATCCTTAATATAGGTATCATATTTTTTTTATTAATTAGTTCTTCAAATTTAAAAGATAGATTTGTATCTCAATCAATAAATCAAATTAACAACGAATCTGGTCAATACCTGCTTTCAAGAGAGTATGAAGCTTTATTTGTTACTTCATTTAGAATGTTTAAAGATAAGCCAATATTAGGACATGGACCAAATCTTTTTAGAATTAAATGTGCAGATCCTAAATATAACGTACCAAAATGGGGCTGTTCTACCCATCCTCACAATACCTATTTACAACTTTTATCTGAAATTGGGTTAATAGGAACTTTTCCAATTTTACTTAGCTTCTTTATAGTCTCTTATTTTTATATAAGGCAACTATACATTCAATGGTTTACTTATAAAAAAAGTATATTGAATGATTATCAAATATGTTTATTAGCCTCTATAACGATTACAATATTTCCACTAACTACTTCATTAAATTTTTTCAATAATTGGATAAGTATTTTATATTATTTACCATTATGTTTTTTATTGATTAATCCCTCAGTTAATAAAGCAAATAAGTTAATGAAAAATGAAGCCATTTTTCAGAAGTCTTCAAATTTTTAAAAAAAATTGGCAAATATTTGTCTGGACATATTACCATTATAGAAACAGCATCTATTTTTTTTCTTTTAATCAATTTTAATAATAACAAATCTAGCTTATAATTTAGTCCAGCATCATCGGAAATAATTTTATTAATAAAGATATATTAAATTATTTAAAAAAATCATCTTTTGTTAAAAAAAATATTAAATTATTAATATTTAAATTCATAGTAAAAAGTAGATAATTGTTATCAAGTTGGTTGCGGGGGTAGGATTTGAACCTACGACCTTCAGGTTATGAGCCTGACGAGCTACCAGACTGCTCCACCCCGCGATAATATTTATGCTTAGTTTCTAACTGACTTAATCAAACTAATAAAGCATTCTTTTTAGTTTTATTTTTGACATCTCTATAATATTTTTAACTGCTTTATCTCCAAATTTATTCTTTACTCTTTCAAGGAATGGAGGGTAATTATGATATTCAGTGAAACTATTATCCCTTAACCTTAGTATTTCTCCTGGAGTCAATTCTTCAGTAGGCAGAGGCTGTGTATTATAGGAATGAAATGAATAGCCTTCATAATTCTCTGGTAACTTGTAATTTTTTTCTTTTGCAATTTTATATAATTTGCTGCCTGGTAGGGCCATAGCTGCATATGTATTCCAACCACTTGTGCAAAGTTCTTTACTAAGGTTAAATGTTTTTTCGATTGTTTTATGATTATCTCCAGGCAATCCAAATATATAGTTAGCCATAACTTCAATATCAGCTTCATGAACACTATTTATGACGTCTTTTACAGCAACATCCTCGAACTTACCTTTTGAAACTTCCAATCTAACTTTTTTATCTCCACTTTCAATTCCTAGACATAACCATTTAATACCAGCTTTTCTAACTAGTTTTAGAAACTCTGGCCTCCTAATTGTATCGATTCTTGAATATGCCCACATCGTAAGCTTATCATCTTTGTTTCTTTCAGCTAGCATTTCACACAAAGGTAAATAATATTTTTTATTTAATAAGAACATTTCATCTACTATTCTTATAGTACTCACCCCCATTTTTATTAATTTATCAAATTCCTTAATTATAAATTCTGGTGACCAGAATCGCATTGTACTATAATTACCTGCAACTCCAATTTCTTCATTATCATTTCTATTAATTATATTTATCATACAAAAATCGCAAGCAAACTGACAGCCTAATGATGTTTGAAGAGCAGCATAGGGAGATCTCTTTTTTTGATCATAACCAGCATGCCACATTGGAGCCCTATATAAATCTAAGGGATTATCTTTATATGGAAGCAAGTCCCAAGCATAACCAGGCAAGTCAATATCCATCATATTCTGAGGAACTATTTTTCCCGGCCTATTAAGTTTGGCGCTACCATCTTGTCTAATACAAATACCATTTATATTCTCTAGATTTTTTTCACTTATAGTTTTTAGAGATAGCACATCATGAAGTGCATATACGCCTTCATTAGTAAATAAAAAGTCAATACTAGATTCATTGTTTAACGTTTCAATAGGCAATGCTTGAACGTGTGATCCAATATAAGAGATAGGAATATCAACTTTCATTTCTTTTAAGTAGTTTGAGAGCTTTGTTGCACCACTCATACTTGTGGTGCCCGCATTGACATTTTGCCCGTAAACAACAAAACATAATAATTTAGGTGATTTACTCAAAATGCGATTATATATTTGATCTAAATCTAATTTTTCAGCAACCGCATCTAGAATTGCAACTGAAAAACCTTTTGCGCGACATGACTGTGCAAGTAACAAGGACCATGTAGGCGGCTCAATAGCAGAGTAATCTTTTGATAGATCTTGATAGATAGCTTTTGAATTATTTGGAGTGATGAATAATACATCAATAGAGTTTGGCATAATTGTTTTTACTAAGTATCTATGTATAATATCGTATATAGACGATATTTATAGCAATAGTTATACAAGTATTTTTTTAAAATATTAAGATGTATTTTTAGTGATTGCGCAAAGTGACCATAATTTCACGTTTAGTAGACTTGGCAATGTCCTACTCTCCCATGCCTTAAGACATAGTACCATCGGCGCTGGAGCCCTTA
>MDTF01018516.1_pt1 | contig 58543 bp, 50 predicted proteins | sample 811191 | NCBI WGS metagenome assembly MDTF01 (sample SAMN05326649, study PRJNA326480) | marine metagenome | isolation source: seawater | place: Southern Ocean | collected 2011 | reverse complement strand
TGGCGTGCTACTCTGATGAAGACCCAACCATCGAGGGTCATATCCATTAATACTCTTCGAAGAGCGTCCTTTAGTGATACGTCCCTGTAGCGGGCATCCAGCTCGCTATCCATGGCTCGCGTTCAGCCAGCTGCGTTATGCCACTGGCATAACAGTCTGACTTCACCCCCATGTGAGAGCTTGCATAATTCAATAAAAGAGAGAATGTCATCCCGGTTTCGCTCGGCGAAGACCGGGACCCCCATCGTGCAACCGTAGAGTTCAGAACTACCGATATTAGCACCAGTAACATCTTAACCAATCGGAAAAAAATAAAACCCATATCAAATGTTACCGACAATGTTAGAATTGTACTTAAAAGTAATCGATAAAATTAGCAGTGATCAGAAAGCATTTTAAAACGAAAGGGTTTATCGACGGTGGCGCTGTTATTAATAATAATGGCGAAGAGGTCGATCTGTCTTTGCTTCCGCCTTTCTTGAGAACGCTGTTAGTAACCGATGGTACAGTGACTAAAAGTCTTGAGGCCTTTTACTGGGAACCCATCAAAGTCGTCAGCATTACGCAGGAACTGGTACAAAAAACTAATAGAAGAACGGTTTTTGATGAAGACGAAGTAGGGCAGTTTCTTCATCGGGAAATAGAGTTAGTTGGCCAATACACTGATACCACTTACGCCACGGCGGATTCCTATATTTGTTTATCCCGGCTTCCATACTCAACGGCGCAGAGGTTGATCGCAAATCAGATAGGGATTGGCGAATTACTAAGAGATGAAGGCCTTGAGTCCTATCGGGAGATTTTTGATTTTGGCGTAGACAACTCTTTGTTAGAGAACGGTAAAACGTCAGCAGAGACTGCTTACCGTACCTATGTAATAAATATTAATGGTGCTAATGCGATAGAAATTACAGAGCGCTTCCCCATCGATTGCTATCGCTAGATACCTCTTAGTTAAAATATAGCTCTTCTACCGCGCCGCAAAGAATATGGCCAAGCATAATGTGGCACTCCTGAATGCGAGCAGTATTAGAAGACGGCATCCGTAACGTATTGCACATATCTGCCATCTTGCCAGCTCCCTGGCCTGTCCATCCCCAGGTTGTGATACCTTTCGCATTTGCTACCTTAACAGCTTCAACGACGTTTTTGCTGTTACCACTGGTTGATATGGCGATAAAAATGTCCTTGTCCTGACCGATACTCTCTAGCTCTCTTGAGAATACATATTCATAGCCATAGTCATTGCCGATAGCACTTAAGGTTGAACTGTTCGTCCCTAAAGCGACTGAAGCCAATGATGAACGTTCCCGCTCAAACCTTGCAGTAAACTCTGCAGACAAATGCTGGGCATCGGCAAAACTGCCCCCGTTACCACAAAAAATAACTTTCCCGCCATCTTTAAGTGACGCGATACAGGCTTCTATCAAAGTTTGTAATTCTGATAGTAGTGCATCATCCTGAATGACCTGTTCCTTAACGGTAATAGAGTCGCGAATTTTTGATTTTATTTGAGTTAACATAGGGTTTAATTTTATTTTGGAAAAACTCGAAATATTATAACGTTAATTATGAGCTTATGCGTAATCTAGTTAACCTTTACTTTATGAAATCACGGAACACTTAATATGCCTGAAGCAGTGCGTAAAGCGTTTTTCCTCGACAGAGATGGTGTAATTAACATTGATCACGGCTATGTATGCGAGCCCGAGAGTTTTGAGTTTGCACCTGGTGTGTTTGAAGCCTGTAAACGCATCGTGGATGAAGGCTATGTCATCATTGTTGTCACAAATCAGGCGGGGATTGGGCGTGGATATTATACCGAAGAGAAGTTTGCGGCACTTACCAAATGGATGTGTGAGCAATTTTCCCAACATGGGGTCGCCATTACCGATGTAAGGTTTTGCCCCCATCACGCCACCCATGGCCAGGGTGAATACCTTAAAGATTGCGATTTCCGAAAGCCAAATCCAGGCATGATCAACGCTGCTGCCACAGAACATCAGATTGACCTGGCAAGCTCGGTGATGATTGGCGACAAAATGTCAGATATACAGGCCGGGCAAAGTGCCGGAATACAGCACTTATACCTGGTGGATTCCGAGTATGAAAGCGATGGTGTGGCCTCCGGCTACCAACGCTGTGCCAGCCTGTTTGATGCAGTTACGCAGTACTTTAAAGGTTAGTAGGTCGTATCAAGGTCGGCCCGAAAATTAAAATAGGAATCGTCCACCAGTGACTGGTACACGCCTTTAATATTGTCGGCCAGCCATTCGTTATACATTTTCAGATCGCTGAACTGCTCTAGTGTCATGCTTTGCTGTAATTCCGCTAACGTTTTTCCGGCCAGCATGCCGTCTCTTACGGCACTATAAAGCGCTTCCAGGTACGCCAGATAATGTTCAATATCCGCACGGGTACCAATATCGGCATGGCCGCCTACAAATACCTCAAAGTCGTAGCGATTAAGTACTGCTTTGGTGGAGCTGATCATGCCCTGTATGTCGTAGCCGGGCAGATCTTTATAGGGTAAGCGACCCACCACTATCCAATCTACAACATGCAATACTCCGGCGGGTTGAATAAGGTAGCTTACCGAGCCCTTGCCGTTATTTTCGCCATGATAAGCCAACTGCACCTGAGTTGAGCCGGAAGTTACGGCTAGTTCGTCGTTAAATGTAATATCAGGTTGCCGGGTTGGCAGGCGGGTGAAGGCAATGTCCCGGGCGGCCAACTGGTGAGCGACCACCACCGTTTCAGTACCGGCCAATTGTTCGCCACCACTAACATGATCGGTATGATTGTGGCTGTACAGCATATAACTTACTGGCAGTAGTTTCTTTTCGGAAAGATACTGCCTTAGGTAAGTCGCCGCATCAGGGCTGATGGGATCGGTAACAATAGTCCCCTGTTCAGTGGTGACAAAAACCGAATGATAGTTACCTGCGGTAAAGCGATACACATTGCCCTTAACCTGCTCAATAGCATATTCAGGGCATGTGCAGAAAAAGAAAACAAACTAATCAAAGAAAAAAGGAACACCATTCCCTTCATGAAAACTCCCTGGCAAAAACAAAGTAGCAATGGGTTTACTACGCAAGGCATGTCGGTAAAGCTCAGATTTTCTGGCAACAACAAAAAAGGGCACCGCTAAGGTGCCCTTTCATTGAAGTTGTACTGACTTAAACGCGTTCAAATACGGTAGCAATACCCTGGCCTAAACCAATACACATGGTCGCCAGGCCGAGTGACTTATCGTTAGCTTCCATCAGGTTAATCAGAGTGGTGCTGATACGTGAACCAGAGCAACCCAGAGGGTGACCAAGTGCAATCGCACCGCCGTTTAAGTTAACGCATTCGTCATACTTATCCAGCCAGCCAAGTTGCTTGATACAGCTAAGGGCCTGAGCCGCAAAGGCTTCGTTAAACTCAGCAATCTCAATATCATCCATGGTTAAGCCCGCACGCTTGAGGGCTTTTTGGGTAGCAGGCACCGGGCCGTAACCCATGATCGCCGCGTCACAGCCAGCCACACCCATTGAACGGATCTTAGCGCGTGGTGTCAGGCCCAGTTCTTTGGCACGATCAGCCGACATTAACAGCATTGCCGAAGCTCCGTCTGAAATCGCCGAAGCAGATCCCGCAGTAACAGTACCATTAACCGGATCAAATACCGGACGCAGCGCCGCCATGGTTTCTGGCGTACTTTCCGGGCGGATAACTTCGTCAAAGTCGACCATCTTTAACACGCCGTCAGCATCATGGCCTTCGGTGGCGACAATCTCGCTGGCCCAGCGGCCTTCCAGATGTGCCTGATGGGCTTTCTGGTGTGAGCGGGCTGCGAAGGCATCCTGCATCTCACGGGTAATGCCGTTCTGACGGCCCAGCAGTTCTGCTGTCATGCCCATGTTACCAGACGCTTTGGCGGTATATTTTGCCAGACCCGGGTGGAAGTCCAGGTTAAAGGTCATTGGCACATGACCCATGTGCTCCACACCACCAATCATGTACACGTCGCCCTGACCGGTCATAATGCCTTTAGTGGCATCATGCAGCGCCTGCATGGATGAGCCACACAAACGGTTAACCGTTACCGCAGAAGTACTGCGTGGAATTTCGGTTAACAACTGGGCATTCCGGGCAACGTTAAAGCCCTGCTCTTTGGTTTGCTGCACGCAGCCCCAGATAATGTCTTCAATTTCTGCCGGATCCACATTGGGGTTTCTGGTAATCAGGGCACTCATTAGGTGCGCCGATAAACTCTCGGCACGAACGTTTCTGAATACGCCACCTTTGGAGCGACCCATGGGTGTGCGAATACAGTCAATAACTACTACATCTTTCATGATTATGTCTCCTAGGGTGATTAAGCGAAGTAAGATTTACCTTCAGCGGCCATTTGACGAACGCCGTCTGTAATTTGGTAAATCGGACCTAAATGGGCGTATTTGTCGGCAAGTTCGACAAAGTTCGCTAATCCCATAGTTTCGATGTAACGGAAAATACCACCACGGAACGGCGGGAAGCCAAGTCCGTAAATAAGGGCCATATCGGCTTCGGCAGCACTTGCCACGATGCCTTCCTCAAGACAACGAATCGCTTCGTTGGCCATCGGGATCATCAGGCGGGCAATGATTTCTTCACTGCTAAACTCACTGGCTTCTGCCTGGTGAGGTTTAATCAGCTCATAAGCTTCAGGGGCCGCATTTTTCTTCGGCTTACCACGCTTATCTTTACTGAAGTTGTAGAAGCCTTTGGCATTCTTCTGGCCTAAACGCTCTTCTTTGAATAACAGCGTTACCGGGTCGTTTTCGACTTTTGCCATACGCTCAGGAATACCGTCTGCCATAACCGAGGCGGCATGGTCTGCCGTATCCATTCCTACTACGTCGAGCAGGTAAGCCGGGCCCATTGGCCAGCCAAATTGTTTCTCCATTACTTTATCTACGGCAACAAAGTCGGCGCCATCGAGTACCAGTTTTGAGAAACCGGCAAAGTAAGGGAATAATACGCGGTTCACCAAAAAGCCCGGGCAGTCATTTACTACAATCGGCGTTTTGCCCATTTGCAGCGTGGTCGCTACTACGGCAGCAATGGTGTCGTCTGAGGTTTTCTCGCCGCGGATGATTTCGACCAGTGGCATGCGGTGCACCGGGTTAAAGAAGTGCATACCGCAGAAGCGCTCTGGTTTTTCCAGGCTTTCTGCCAGCTGGTTAATCGAAATGGTAGAGGTGTTTGAACACAGGATAGTGTCGTCATCCACGTTCTGCTCGGTTTCTTTAAGAACAATGCTCTTAACCTTCGGGTTTTCAACTACTGCTTCAATGACCAGATCAACGTCCTTAATGGCGCTGTATTCCAGCGATGGAGTAATAGCGTTAAGGGTTTTAGCCATTTTTTCCGGCGTAACTTTACCCAGCTGCATGCCTTTATTAAGGATTTTCGCGGCTTCAGACAGGCCGAGGTCCAGAGCCGGCTGGTTAATGTCCTTCATCACTACCGGCAAGCCTTTCACGGCGCTCTGGTAGGCAATGCCACCACCCATGATACCGGCACCCAGTACGGCATTCATTTTAACTGCTTTGCTGGCTGATTTGGCTAACTTCTTGCCTTTGCCTTTTACCAGTTGGTCGGCCATGAAAATACCAATCTGCGCTTTCGCCGCATCAGTTTTAGCCAGTTTGACAAAGCCCTGGTTTTCCAGCGCCAGCGCGCCATCACGATCCAGTGACGAGGCGTTCTTTACGGTTTCTACCATCATGTGTGGAGCAGGGTAGTGCTTACCAGCTTTGGCAGCAACGAAAGCCTGGGCGGTAGAGAAGCTCATCATCGCTTCGTTACTGTTTAATTTGAGCGGTGCTTTTTTGCTGGCCCGGCGACCTTGCCAGTCAATTTTGCCAGCGGCGGCGTCTGCCACCATGCTAAGGGCGGCATCCGTCAGTTTTTCAGGCGCAACAACGGCATCAACAGCGCCTTCATTAAGTGCCTGCTGGCCTTTTCTGTCTTTGCCCGTGGTCATCCACTCAAGGGCGTTATCCGAACCAATGAGGCGTGGCAGACGAACCGTACCACCAAAGCCTGGCATCAGGCCTAATTTCACTTCCGGCAGGCCGATAGAAGCTGTAGTATCCACAACGCGAAGGTCACAGGCCAGTGCCATCTCACAACCACCACCCAGCGCAAAGCCATTCACGGCAGCCACGGTGGGGACCGGCAGATCTTCGAAACGGTCAAACACTTTTGATGTTTTGGAAACCCAGGCCAGCACTTCTTCTTCTGGCTGAGCAAACATATCGGTAAATTCAGTGATGTCGGCACCAACGATAAAAGCTGGCTTGGCGCTGCGAACTACCACTCCTTTTACATCGCTGTTAGCAGCGATTGCCTGGGTAGCTTCGTCCAGGTCACTGATTGTCTGGCGGTCGAATTTATTTACCGAGCCCTTGGCATCAAATACCAGCTCAGCAAAACCGTTATCCAACAGTGATACCGTTAGATTTTGGCCTTCGTAGATCATTGTTGTCTCCTTTCAGCGTTACGCGTGAAATTAATAAAATTGTAGGGAGGCGCGTTTTCTTTAAAACCCTGATTCTTTCCAATGCAGAGAAAAATATCAACAAAAATTCAAACAAGTGTTTCAATTATGTTGAGTCAATGGTGTCTAAGGTAACGTTTTCAAGCCCTTTAACGCATATTTAATTTATTTATAGTTGTGTATAGCCATTCGGTGTCGCTGCCATTTTTTGCCAATTTTGCTAAATTAGAAATACGGGCAGGCGATTCCGGCAATGCTGTTGTTGATGTTAGCACTGATGGTTACTTTTTGCCCTGAAACTTGTACAAAAGCGAGTCATCGAATATCGCTGTCATCCCGGACGCAGAGTCTCTACACTACAAGACTCTGATATGGCCCGGGCAAAAAAGGAGATGTTGTGCAGGCATTGCGGTTAGTACTGCTAATCACGTTACTGAATTGGTTTGCTTCGCCATTTGCGGTGGCCGAAGACGGCAAACTGCGTGAACAGCAACGCGAACAATTTTTAAGCCTGGAGAAACAACTCAACACATTGCCGGTATCAAAACTACCCGCTATCCACAAAGACATTGAGGATCTGGCGAACTACCCGCTGGTACCGTATTTAAAACTGCGACTTGCCGAGCGCACCCTGGGGAGCCTGTCCGACACCACCGTTAATGAATTTCTTGCCCGCTACGCTGGTACGCCTCTGGCAACGCATTTGCGCAAGCGCTGGCTGGATTTACTTAGCAAACAGCAAAGAAAAGCGGCGTTTATTGAAGCCTATCAACCGGGGCTTGGCACTAAATATACCTGCCGCTATCTGCACTATCAGCTGCAGCAGTCCGACAATCCGGACTACTGGTTTGAGCAGGTTGATGCGCTATGGTTGTCCGGACAGTCGCGTCCGGATGAGTGCGATCCGGTATTTAAACAGTGGCAACAGGCTGGCCATATGACCACAGACAGGGTGTTGGGTCGCATCGAAAAAGTGGTCAGAGGCGGCGATCATAATCTGTTGGGCTATCTGCAGCGCCGGCTGCCTGCCTCGCATCATTATCTGGTGGATTTATGGCGGCAGACCCGTCGCTCTTCGTCTACCGTACTGAAATACAGCCTGTTTCCGCGTAAGTATCCGGAGCAGGAAAAGGCCGTGCTTTATTACGGTCTGATCCGGCTGGCCTGGCAGACGCCAACCAAAGCAATAAAAGCTTTTCAGTTCTGGCAGGGCAAAATCGCAATTAGTGAGGCACAAATCAGACAAATTTATCGCGCCATTGCCATCAGTCTGGTGATTGAAGGCGATACTAATGCCAGTGAGTGGCTGGCGAAGGCGAACGTGCCTGAAGCTGAAGAAGACGTCAGGCACTGGCACCTTGCCTATATGCTGAGGCAGAACGACTGGCAGCAGGCGCTGGAAGTCATTCAGACCGCACCGGCAGATGAGCAGCGCCAGGACGCTTTTCGTTACTGGCGGGCTCGGGGGCTTTCAGAGCTTAGTGCTGAGCAGGTGCCACAACAGCTTTATGGTGAGCTAGCCAAAAAGCGGCATTATTACGGATTTCTGGCCAGTGCCCGTTTACAACAACCGCCGGAGCTGGCCGATAAGCCCCTGGAAATGAGTGATTATACCCTGGCCAGAATGAGCACGGTGCCAGCCGTGCAACGCGCCTATGAGTTATTTAAGCTGGGTCGCTATGTGGAAGCCCGGCGTGAGTGGTATTACCTGAACCGGCGCCTGACCAACGAAGAAAAGCGGGCGGTAACGCTGCTTGCCAGCGACTGGGGATGGCACGATCAGGCTATTATCGGCTTTGCTCAAACCGGTTACTTCAACGATGTGCGCCGCCGTTTTCCCATGGCGTTTGCCGAAGAGTTTCAGCAGCAGGCTTCAGAGCACGAGGTCGACCCGGCGCTCGCTATGGCGATTGCCCGACGGGAGAGTTCGTTTATGGTTGATGCGGTATCACCGGCCGGGGCCCGGGGCCTGATGCAACTGATGCCCGGTACCGTCAACTACATCAGTAAGCAGCGGGTGGGGTATCGCACTCTGCTTCAGCCTGAGCAAAATCTTGAGTTTGGTATTCAGTATCTGAAATACCTTAACGATAAGCTTAATCATAATCCGGTGCTGGTGTCGGCTTCGTATAACGCTGGCTGGCAGCGGGTGATGGAGTGGTTGCCAACCAACGGGGAGCAATCGCTGGATGTGTGGATTGAAAACATCCCTTACCGGGAAACCCGCCATTATGTAAAAGCGGTGATGGCTTACCGTTATATCTACCAGGTACAGCTTGGTCAGCCGTCGCACCTGTTCGATACTTTGAGTCGCATGAAACTCTCGGCAGACAGCCTGACTTTACCTTAGGCGCGTGGTAGTGTTATGCGCCATAATATAAGCATAAAAGATAACGACAGAGGCACTATGACAGAGCATCACGACCTGTATGCAGCGCATATTGAAACCCTTCAGCACCGTACCCGCGAAGCCGTGGAGCGGGAAGGACTGGAAGGGTTGGTTATTCACTCAGGTCAAAGCAAGCGATTGTTTTTAGACGATAACCATTATCCTTTTAAGGTTAACCCACAGTTTAAGGCCTGGTTACCTGTTATCGATAACCCAAACTGCTGGCTGGTCGTTAACGGGGTGGATAAACCCAAGCTCATTTTTTACCGGCCCACCGACTTCTGGCACAAAGTGCCGCCTGAGCCCAACGAATACTGGACTGACTGTTTCGACGTCGTCATGCTCAGGCAGGCGGATATGGTGGAAAAGTATCTGCCGTACGACAAACGCAACTTTGCCTATGTGGGCGAGTATATTGAAGTAGCCAGTGCATTGGGCTTTACCAATGTGAACCCAGACCGGGCACTGCATTATTTACATTACCAGCGCGCATATAAAACCGACTATGAGCTGGCCTGCATGCGCGAAGCTAACCGTATAGCGGTGGCTGGTCACCGGGCGGCGGCGCAGGCGTTCTTTGCCGGCGAAAGCGAGTTTAATATAAACCTCGCTTACAATGCTGCTACTCAGCAGGGCGACAACGATGTGCCCTACACCGGTATCATTGCCCTTAATGAACATTGTTCGATTCTCCACTACATGCACTACGACACTGCTAAACCAGACCAGCATCGTTCTTTTCTGATTGATGCCGGTGCGAATTATAATGGCTATGCGGCAGACATCACCCGCACCTACACGGTGGGAGATAACCCGTTCAAAGGCCTGATTAGCGAACTCGATAAGTTAACCCTGTCACTGGCCAGCAGGTTAAAACCTGGTGTGGATTATGCCGATATTCATCTGGCGGCCCACGAGGGCATTGCCGATGTGCTGGTGCAGGCCGGACTGGTTAACATGAGTGCTGAAGACTGCCTGGCGCAGGGTATTACCCGTACTTTCTTCCCACACGGGATTGGCCACTTCCTGGGGTTACAGGTGCATGATGTGGGCGGACTGGTAATGGACGATCGCGGCACACCCAAGCCTGCGCCTGACGATCACCCGTTTTTACGTTGTACTCGCACGGTAGAAGCCCGTCAGGTCTTTACCATCGAACCTGGCCTGTATTTCATTGAGTCTCTGCTGGCCGATCTGAAAAGCAGCGAGTCTTCCAAATACATTAACTGGGATGTGGTCGATACTTATCGCCCCTATGGTGGTATCCGTATTGAAGATAACATTATCGTGCATCGTGACAACAACGAAAATATGACCAGAGCAGCAGAGCGTCTGGCCGGGTAAGCAACTAGTACTTTCAGGAAGGAAGCGTTTTGACAGATCCATCGGTTATCTATGTCGTTGTCATTGCGCTGGTCGCGGGCCTGGCTATGCCTGCGGGGGCGCTGCTCGCCAGAGTTGAAGGCGTTTTTCCGGCATGGCTCGACGAAGAATTACGGCATGGCATTCTCGCCATGGGGGCAGGAGCCCTGCTTTCGGCGGTGGCGCTGGTGCTGGTGCCGGATGGCATGCAGGAACTGGGTACTGCCGCCTCCTGTGTAAGTTTCCTTTTGGGGGCGCTGGCCTTCATGGGGCTGGACATCTGGCTGGCCCGTAGAAAGCTTCCCGCTAGTCAGCTGGCATCAATGCTATCTGACTTTGTTCCCGAATCTATTGCGCTGGGTACTACTGCAGCCCTGGGCGGCGGCAGTGTGTTACTGGGGCTGTTGATTGCCGTGCAAAATTTTCCGGAAGGGTTTAATGCCTACCGTGAGCTTAAAGCCGCGGGTCATTACAGCGCGCGGCGAATTCTGTTTATGTTCCTGCTGATGGCGTTTCTGGGGCCAGTGCTGGCGCTGATTGGCTATTTTGTGCTGGCGGAATATACCGTCATAGTGTCGGCTATTATGCTGTTTGCCGCCGGCGGCATTCTGTATTCAGTACTACAGGACATCGCGCCTCAGGTACGCATGGAAAACAGCTGGGCACCACCGCTGGGCGGGATCCTGGGTTTTATGATAGGAATGCTTGGATTTAGTCTTTAGCTATTACGGTCTACAGCGATGTGCGCCAGGGCAATCAGCGCCTGCTTGTAATCGCTTGGTGGCAGAACGTTAAGCGCAGAGATTGCCATATCAGCTTCTTCAAAGGCTTTCTGACGGGTATAGTTCAGCGCACCGGTGTCGTTCATCACCGTTACAATGCGCTGTAAATGCGGTAAACCGTTGGCTTCTTCGATGGCTTCGCGGATCAGCGCTGCATCTTCATCACCGGCATGCCACATAGCGTATAGCAATGGCAGGGTAGGCTTACCTTCGGCCAGGTCGTCACCGGCGTTCTTACCCATGGCATCGCTGTCTGACTCATAGTCGAGAATATCATCGGCCAGCTGGAAAGCGGTACCTAAATGACGGCCATAGGCCTGCATAGCCTGTTCAATCTCATCCGACTGGCCAGTGATTACCGCCGCTAACTGGGTAGCCGCTTCAAACAGACGAGCAGTTTTACCATAGATAACGTCAAAATAGCTGGCTTCGGTGGTATCCGGGTCGTTGCAGTTCATTAACTGCTGCACTTCGCCCTGAGCGATACGGTTAGTGGAGTCAGACAGTATTTCCATCACCCGCATACTTTGCAGTTCAACCATCATCTGGAAACTGCGGGTATACAGGAAATCACCAACCAGTACACTGGCCTGGTTACCGAACAGCGCGTTGGCCGTTTCGCGGCCCCGGCGCATGGTTGATTCATCTACTACGTCGTCGTGTAACAGCGTGGCGGTATGAATAAACTCAATGATTGCCGCCAGTGTGTGATGCTGTCCAGACTCGATTTGCAGTGCTCTGGCTGCCAACACGGTTAATAACGGACGCAGGCGCTTGCCGCCACTGTTAACAATATAGAAGCCGAGTTGATTGATCAGGGCAACATCCGAATCAACCTGCTGCTGGATCAGTTGATTAACTGCCTGCATGTCGGATTCGGCCAATGCTTTTATTTGATCAATATTCATAGCGTCTCGTAGTGTCCGGTACGTGTAAGCTGACTGGCAGCAGATTGTACATAAATATTACCGTCTATCCAGTGAATTAGATTAATTTCGCCATAATTAACAGCCCTACCGGGATAAACAACACGCGATCGTGGGATCGGGATATAGCGATCCCAGCGACTATGGGACAAACACAATCTACAGTATAGCAACAGATGCCAACCGCATGAGCTTGAAATTGTTGATAAATATCAATAAAAACAAGCGTTTTGGTTAGCCACTAAACCTGTTAAAATGGTCGCTCTGGCCGGGGAACGATAACTTCGCTCGAAAAATAAACTTTTTTCGCATTATGGGGTTGTGATCGAAAATTGATTCACGTACAATTCGCGCCCTGTTTTAGAATTGAAAGCGCAATAAATTTAGGCGCAGAGCGGAGAAAGTTATGTACGCGGTTTTCCAAAGTGGTGGTAAACAACACCGTGTGGCCGAAGGTCAAACCGTTCGTCTCGAGAAGATCGAAGTCGCTCCAGGCGACAGTGTAGAGTTTGATAACGTATTAATGGTTAGCAATGGTGACGACGTTAAAATCGGCACACCATATGTTGCCGGTGGTAAAGTGACTGCTGAAGTTGTTACACACGGTCGTGGCGATAAAGTAAAAATCGTTAAGTTCCGTCGTCGTAAGCACTCGCGTAAGCAAGCGGGTCACCGTCAGTGGTTCACTGAAGTGAAAATCACTGGTATTAACGCATAATAGGAGCATAGACACATGGCACACAAAAAAGCTGGTGGTAGTACCAAAAACGGTCGCGACTCAGAAAGTAAACGCTTAGGTGTTAAGCGTTTTGGTGGTGAGTCTGTGCTGGCCGGTAACATCATTGTTAGACAGCGCGGCACTCGTTTCCACGCTGGCAACAACATGGGTATCGGTAAAGACCACACCCTGTTCGCATTAGCTGACGGTAAAGTTAAGTTCGAAGTTAAAGGACCTAACAACCGTAAGTTTGTGAGCATTGTTGCTGAATAAAGCGCAATCGTTTACTGATTTAAAAAACCCCGCGCTTGCGGGGTTTTTTATTGCAGGTAACATAGCAGTTTATAATTATCGGAGTGTAGAAACGGCCCTGCTGGCTATCCACTTCGATAAAGTGAGTTACACTTAACAGTTTAGGGTTCGGTCCGGGGTAAACATGAAATTTGTAGATGAAGCTGAAATTCGAGTTGAAGCAGGTGATGGCGGCAACGGTACCATTGGATTTCGTCGCGAAAAATATGTCCCTAAAGGCGGTCCGGACGGTGGTGATGGTGGCGATGGCGGTAGTGTGTACTTACAAGCCGAGGAGAACCTGAACACTCTTATTGATTACCGTTTTGAGCGCTTCCATCGCGCAGAACGTGGCCAGAACGGTATGGGTGGTAACTGCACGGGGAAGGCGGGTGAAGATCTTACCGTGATGGTGCCCATCGGTACCCGCGCAACCGACGCCGATACCCAGGAAGTACTGGGCGATTTAACCCGTCATGGTCAGCGTTTAAAAGTAGCCCAGGGCGGTTTCCACGGTCTTGGTAATGCTCGCTTTAAAAGCAGTACTAATCGCGCACCCCGGCAGAAAACCAACGGCACCCCGGGTGAAATTCGTAACCTTAAGCTGGAGCTAATGCTACTGGCTGATGTTGGCTTGTTAGGTTTACCGAATGCCGGTAAATCCACCTTTATTCGCTCGGTCTCTGCGGCCAAGCCAAAGGTAGCGGATTATCCCTTTACTACTCTGGTACCTAACTTAGGCGTAGTCAGACAGGATGCACAACGCAGCTTCGTTATTGCGGATATTCCGGGGTTAATCGAAGGCGCATCCGAGGGAGCGGGTTTAGGTATTCGCTTCCTTAAGCACCTGGAACGTTGCCGGGTACTGTTGCATCTGGTTGATCTGATGCCAGCCGATCAGTCTGATCCGGCTGAAAATGCCATTACGATCATTAATGAACTAGAGAAGTATAGCCCTAAGCTGGCCGGCAAGCCTCGTTGGTTGGTATTTAATAAAATCGATCTGTTACTCGAGGAAGAAGCCGAAGAGTTGTGCCAGCAAATCGTCGACAAGCTTGAATGGGACGGACCGGTATTTTATATCTCTGCATTCCAGCGCATCGGTTTGGAGCCGCTGTGTCTCGAGATTATGAACTTTATTGAGAATCTGCCGGACGAACTCGAGGAAGAGCAGGATAACCGCGAAGTTGAGTTTAAGTGGGATACTTATAACCCGGAACCTGAAGTGGATGACGACGATGACGACTGGGACGATGATGACGACGACTACGACGTTGAAGTGATCTACCGTAAGTGATCCGGCTTTAGCAGTTAGGTGGCAGTAAACATGAAAATAGCGATGATTGCCGCAATGGCGAACAATCGGGTGATTGGCAAAGATAACCAGATGCCCTGGCATATGCCGGCAGATTTGGCCCATTTTAAACGCACCACGCTTGGCAAACCTGTCATTATGGGGCGCAAGACCTACGAGTCCATTGGCAGAGCCTTACCGGGACGCCTGAATATTGTCATCACTACCGATACCAGCTATCAATTGGCAGACGCTGAGGTGGTAAATACTATCGAAGATGCTCTCAGCCAGGCGCAACAGCAAGCGCCTGACGAGGTGATGATTATTGGTGGCGGTAAAATTTACAGCAGCCTGCTTGCTAAGGCCGACCGCCTGTATCTTACACTGATAGATTTAAATACCGACGGTGATACCCATTTCCCGGATTATCAGGCTGATGGCGAGTGGCAGCTTGTTGAGGAACAGGCATGCGAGCCTGACGAAAAAAACCCGCACCCTTATCGTTTCGTCACTCTGGACAGACAATAAATACAAAAACGCCCCTATCTAAGGGGCGTTTGTTTGATTAGCTCAGGCGACTAAAGACGCTTTCTAAATCGAGGCCCTGACTGCTAAGCATGTCTTTCAGACGACGCAAGCCTTCTACCTGAATCTGACGTACCCTTTCACGGGTCAGACCAATCTCAGCGCCTACATCTTCAAGAGTAGATGGTTCGTAACCCATCAGGCCAAACCGTCTTGCCAGCACTTCACGTTGCTTGACATTAAGCTCCTGCAACCACGACACAATATTTTGTTTAATATTGCTATCCTGAAGTTCGTCTTCCGGACTGGACTCGTTATCATCGGCAAGAATATCGAGCAGTGCTTTGTCGTTTTCGCCACCGATGGGAGTATCAACGGAGCTGATGCGTTCATTCAGACGCAACATCTTGCTGACTTCATCGATAGGTTTATCGAGATGCAGCGCAATGTCTTCTGCTGTTGGTTCGTGGTCCAGCTCCTGAGCCAGTTCACGCGCCGTACGCAGATAAACGTTTAATTCTTTCACCACATGAATTGGTAACCGAATAGTCCGGGTCTGGTTCATAATGGCTCGTTCAATAGTCTGACGAATCCACCAAGTCGCGTAAGTAGAAAATCTGAATCCGCGTTCCGGATCAAATTTTTCCACCGCCCGAATCAATCCAAGATTGCCTTCCTCAATAAGATCCAGCAGTGCAAGGCCTCTATTGTTATAACGTCGGGCAATCTTCACTACCAACCTCAGGTTGCTAACGATCATTCGTTTACGGGATGCTTCGCAGCCTTTCAGTGCTCTGCGCGCAAAATACACTTCTTCTTCTGCGGTGAGCAGAGGTGAATAGCCAATTTCGCTGAGGTACAACTGAGTTGCATCCAGTGTTTTAGAGACCTCTTCCTGGTTTAACCAGGTTTCGGTCTTGATTTTTTTATTTTCTTCATCTAACAACTCGTCGTCTTTGATATTCTCATTAACTTCGATGTTGTCTACTTCGTCTTGGGGTGTTGCGTCGATGACAGCGATATTTTGTTGACCCACAACTGTATCTCCTGCGTTGTTTTACCTTACGACGGTCTCCTGATTTCTTAATTATTATTATTTATTGTTATTGTTATTGTTATTGTTTGTTTGGTAGATATTTCATCGGTTCTACTGCTTTTCCCCGATAGCGTATTTCAAAATGGAGCTTTACCTTGGTTGTACCGGTGTCGCCCATTTTCGCAATTTCCTGACCCGCGCTAACCCACTCTCGCTCACTAACCAGTATGCGGTCACTGTGGGCGTATGCACTTAAAAACGATTCGGTATGTTTAATTATAATAAGGTTCCCGTATCCGCGCAGCGCGTTACCAGCGTATACAACTTTCCCTGAGGCAGCAGCAACGACTTCGCTGCCCTGATTTGAGTAAATGTCGACCCCTGTTTGGGTGGTCTGACCATTACTATTTGATAATTCGATTCGACCTTGTGCAGGCCATATCCATTTTTCAACACGTTGTGGAAAACCATTAATCTTGGGTTTACTCACAACTCCTTTTGTGTTGTTAACATCTGGTTCACAATCACAATACGCCTGGCTATCTTTTTGGTCAATAGACATTTTTGGCTTTTGCTTGCTGGTTTGACCAGTTGCATTATTGACGGTGCGTAACTTTTTTAACACTCTCTCCGAACTCTGTAAATTCAGAGATTGCCCCGGATAAATGTTGTAGGGTTCAGACAACGAATTCCATTTAGCTATATCCCGGTAATCGTTCCCAGTGTACCAGGCAATCGCATAGAGTGTGTCGCCGGCCTTTACCGTGTAATTGGTTAACTTTCTCTCGGCTTCAGGGTAATGCTGACTATTAAGCACAACTACTGGTGCCGGACGCTTCGGACCAGCGCAGCTTACTAACGTTATGCTGACAATCAGGCCTGTGACAGCGCGCTTTAAGCCAGTGCTGACTAATTTCATCGAAGCATCAAATAAGCGACAATCGCCAGTCCAACCACTGCCCAACCGAGCACTTCCACGTACTTGCGCAATTGCTCTTCCATTCTTGCGCCGCCCCACTTCATTAGTGATGCCACTAAAAAGAATCTCGCCCCCCGGCCTATCGCCGATGCGATTAAAAAGGGCAGAAAAGCCATTTGTAAGACGCCGGCACTGATAGTAAAGACTTTATAGGGAATAGGAGAGAATCCGGCCAGAAAGACCACCCAGACGCCGTAGGTTTCAAACCAGCCAATGGCGGTTTCCAGTTTGTGCGCGTAACCAGACGATTCAATAAATGGCTGGAGTAGCGTATCGAATGCAAAGAAGCCCAACAGGTAACCGGCTACACCACCTACAATAGAAGCCAGCGTGGTGATCAAGGCAAAATACCAGGCCCTGGATGGCTGCGAAAGTGACATTGGCGCCAGCATGACATCAGGGGGAATAGGAAAAATCACCGATTCGGCAAAGCTCAGCAATGCCAGGTAACGACTGGCGGCCGGGTGTTTAGACCAGCGTAAGGCCAGGTCGTAACAAGGTTGGAATAATTTCAAAGGAGATCTCCGGCCACCAGGGGCACAAAACGAACGGCTTCCACAGTGGTGCTGTGTAGCTCGCCCTCAATTTTATCGATGCACAACAATTGTTGTTGATCATCGCCCACCGGGATCACCAGTCGGCCGCCTTCATTTAGCTGATCGGTTAGCGCCTCGGGCACGCTGCTGGCAGCAGCAGTGACAATAATACAATCGTAGGGGGCTTTGCTGCTCCAGCCTTGCCAGCCGTCACCGTGCTTCATTTTTATGTTATGTAAATCCAGTTGATTCATACGCCGTTTAGCCTGAAATTGCAGGGCTTTGATGCGCTCAACCGAGAATACCTGAGGAAACAGCAGCGCCAGAATGGCAGTCTGGTAGCCAGAGCCGGTACCAATCTCCAGCACTGAACTGGCGGGATTAGGGGCTGCCAGTAGCAGCTCACTCATTTTGGCAACAATGTAAGGTTGCGAGATGGTTTGTCCCTGACCAATAGGTAAAGCCGTATTCTGATAGGCTTTATGCTGCAATGCATCCGGTAAAAAGCGTTCGCGGGGAACACTCGCTACAGCATTGAGCACCTTTTGATTCGAAATCCCTTCGTCGCACAACAGCTGTGCCAGTGCATCGCCTTTTCTTGTTGTTCTCATGTGTCATTAATTCTTGTTGCGGGTTACTTTTCTTATCAGGCTTACATTTCAAGCCATTTTTCCATTTCTGCAATACTGTCGCGGGCTGTCATATCAACACTTAAGGGGGTGACAGAACAATAGCCATGGGCGATAGCGTGAAAATCTGTTCCCGGTCCGGCATCCTGTTCTGCCCCGGCCGGTCCATACCAGTAAATTGGCCGTCCAAAAGCGTCCTTGGCTTTTACCATAGACTCTGCGCGGTGGCGTCGCCCCTGACGGGTAACCTTCACACCTGCTAATTCTTCATAAGGGAGGTCCGGCACATTAATATTCAGGATCTGATTAGCAGGCAGCGGGTGAGTGATTAATTTTTCAATCACTTCTACTACCACCCGGGCTGCGGTTTCAAAATGCCCGCCATCGTAGTTACACAACGACACCGCAATGGCTGGCAGACCCATGTAACGCCCTTCAGTGGCGGCGGCTACAGTACCGGAATAAATAACGTCGTCACCCAGATTAGCGCCATGATTGATGCCTGAGACCACCAGTTCAGGATCCTCTTCCAGAAAACTGTTAACGCCCAGGTGGACGCAATCGGAAGGCGTACCGTTTACGGCAAAAAAGCCGCTGTCCATTTTCTGAATGCGCAATGGCTGATGCAATGACAAGGCATTACTCGCGCCGCTGCAGTTGCGGTCGGGGGCAATGACCGTTACATCATGCTGTTTTGCCAGTGCGGCGTGCATAGTGGCAATGCCTTTGGCAAAAACGCTGTCGTCATTACTGAGTAGTATTTTCATAAGCTGTTAACGTATACCGGTTGTATCTACAGGAAATGGATTCCATCAGGCTAATTCGGTGGTAAGCAGACATTCTCTTAAAACCGTAGTAGCAAAACAGCCTGAGGGCAGGAAAAACCGAATGATTAATGTATCACCTTGCTGACTGCATTCAAGCCGTTGGGGCCAAATAATCGCCGCGCGGCGTTCCATGCTGAGTTTCTGGCCGGCTAAAAACGATGTTACCTCGGGATAACCGGCGGCTGTTTGTAGTTCTGTCGCTCTGGCTTCACCGGCTGAGCCAATATCGCCTTTTCCCCACAAGGGGACAGTGGTGGATAAATCCTGCCGGTTTAATCGCTCGGCAAGAGCTTCAGTTTCCTCATCGGCAACAAATATACTGTTAGAACCGGTGAGATTAATGACATCACCGGGCAAAATAGCTTGCAGGCGGCCCTCGGCGATGCGGGCCGACAGCATTTCATTAAACAGCCAGCTGCGTAACGCTGATAATGCCATAGATCGTTTATTACGATTTTTAATGACCTCACCATTTAGCATGCGTTCTGCCATCAGCAGATTGCCGCCACGGTTTACCTCGCCGCTTTCACTGATGCGCTGGATGCCAAAGCGCTGGCTGCCATAATAATTGGGTACGCCTTGTTGGGCGGCCTGATTGAGCCGGTTTATTACCGCTTCCGGGTCGCTTACGTCACGCAGGGTGATCTCAAAAGTATTACCTTTTAACTGTCCCGTGCGTAACTTTTTATTGTGGCGCTGTATTTGTAGGATACGTGTACCCTCAAGGGTAAATTCGTCCCAATTAAATTCTGCTTTGCCAGGAACGTGCAAACCAAACCACTGCCGGGTGACGGCATATTTATCCTTGCGGCCGGCATAGGTAACCTGCCGGAGTGGCAAACCGCAGAAACTGGCCAGCTGTTCTGCCACAAAAGCGGTATTGAGCTGGGTTTTCTCAAGCTCGATATAGATATGCTCTCCCTCTCCGGACAGCGAGTAGCCAAGCTCTTCGGTTACTTTAAAGTCTTCGACCTGTTGCTTCAGCAGCCCGTTGGCGACAGGCTTATCGTTGAGGTATTGCCAGTGTTCAGTGTTTAATTGCATGGTATTCACTTAGTAATCAGCACAACTGCGTGTGCCGCAATGCCCTCTTTACGCCCGGCAAAACCGAGCTTTTCGGTGGTCGTTGCCTTCACATTGATTTGATCGGTGTCGACTGCGCAGTCTTCTGCCAGTAATTGCTGCATGGTAGCAATATGGGGCGCCATCTTGGGCGCCTGGGCAACGATAGTCATATCAGCATTGACCAGCTTATAGCCCAGGTTATGTAACCGGGCTATTACATCACGTAATAATCCGCGACTATCGGCACCGGCATAGGCGCTGTCGGTATCAGGGAAGTGCTTACCGATATCGCCCAATGCGGCCGCACCTAACAGTGCGTCGCAGAGTGCATGGATAAGTACGTCGCCGTCTGAGTGGGCGAGCAGACCCTGTTCATAGTCAATGGATACACCACCAATAGTAATCGGGCCTTCGCCACCGAATTTGTGAACGTCGTAACCGTGTCCGATCCGCATATGTGTCACTTACCTGCTTTGTTGTAAATAAAATTGCGCCAGCGGCAAATCTGCCGGGCGGGTAATCTTGATGTTGGCCGGATCGCTGTCGATTAACTCAACTGTGTAACCGGCAAACTCCATGGCTGAGGCCTCATCGGTGACCACCGCGCCAGCCGATAATGCTGCCGCCAGTGCTTCACGTAACCTATCCGCTCTGAATAACTGAGGGGTAAGTGCATGCCAGAGGTTTTCCCGCTCTTCCGTTTTTAGCACCACCGGGTTGGCAGTATCTGCGCTGGCCCGTTTCATGGTGTCGCGAACTGGCGTGGCAAGAATGCCGCCCCCAAAATGCTCTGCGTCAATGCGCTCAATCAAGCGGCTAATGTCGCTACTGTTTACGCAAGGACGCGCGGCGTCATGCACCAGCGCCCACTCGTTGCTAGCTAACTCAGCCAGAGCATTATTCACCGACTCAGCACGACTCGCTCCTCCGTCTACTATAGTCAGCCATGGTGCATTCTGCAGCGATAATTGGCTAAAGTATTGATCAATGGGACTCAGGGCAACTACCACTCTGGATATGGCGGGATGAGCCGCCAGTTTTAATAAGGTGTGCTCCAGAATCGTTTGCGAGCCAATGGTGAGATATTGCTTGGGGCGGTCGGCCTGCATCCGTGAACCAATACCCGCCGCGGGAACCACGGCAACAATGGATGTATTAGCTGTGCTCAAAGGTATGTTTCTCTTTGTTGTTTTTTTGATGGTCATTGTTGGAGGGGATTAAGGAAACCAACGCTAACTGTGCCACTTAGTCATCTTCGCTGGGCAGTATGCGGTAAAAGGTTTCCCCCCGTTTTATCAGGCCAAGCTCGTTTCTTGCTCTTTCTTCTACCGCCTCAAGGCCGATAGTGAGGTCACTGATATCAGCCTTTAACAGCGCATTGCGCTGCACCAGGTTGGCGTTTTGCTGATGCTGCTTTTGCACTTCCTGTTGTTTGGCCAGATAGTCAGGAATACTGTTTTTCCCGAGCCACAGGCGATACTGCAGCGCGCCTAACAGCGCCAGCAGAATAAAAAGGATTGCCCGATCTCGCCACACAATGAACACCTGTTCGAATTAGTCGAAGTTATTATGCCGCGCCGGATGCTCAACGTCCATCCAGTTTATCGAACAGTTTGTTCAGCAGCTTGTCTTTCTGTTTTTCCACCGCATTTTTGAAGGTCGCCTGCAGTAACTCCTGCAATGCGGCTTCATCGCGCTGAGTGGCGCTCATCCAGGTTGATATATTGCCCAGCTCGCTGGCCAGGTTGTCATCCTGACTGCCTACCATACCCTGTAATTTACTATTCAGTTCGTTGAGTTTGTCCTGCTGTGAGGCGCTGAGGCTGGATAATGCCGCGTTGGCCAACTGGCGATCAAGGTCTGATGAAAAGCCAAAATTTGGTGCACTTAAGGTGCCGCTAATGTTCATAGTCATATCAAGCTGTTGCAGGCTATCGAGCAGGCTGGCAATGGCGTTGGTCAGGTTGTCGCTGCCCGTTGCTGCCATGGTCAGCTTAGTCAGATCCACAGTGCCCGAGCCATCCAGCATATTATCGGTGATCTCAAGCGAGCCACTGGCCGCTAGTAAGGCCTGTTTTATGGAGGCATCAAGGCGCGGATTATCACTCAGCGAGACGCTGTCTAATAATAAGCCGGCAATCTGCCAGGTCTGTGACGCATCCAGCCCGTCAGAATCCATAAAAAACTGCCCCTGCGTAGCAAACTTTTGGGCACCTTCGGCAGCGGCATTGAGGATGAAGGTAGTAGGGTGGCCAAATACCGAATGCTGGTTGGTGATATTTTTCCAGTCACCGGTGAGCAGGGTGTCCTGCCAGTTAACGGACAGGTTGGCCTGCCTGACTAACACCTGCAGAGGCGTACCGGGTTGTTCATCTGCTGTTGGCGCTGCGCCGCCCTTGAGTAAGGGCACCAGTAGGTCAAAGGCGCTGAATAAATAGCGGTTGTACTGAGCCGCTTTATCACCGAATACCGCTTCGGTTAGCTGCGACAGGGCGGCCTGGTCGCCAGCATAAACCCCTTTGAGCAGTTCATAATCCTGCTCTGGTGCCGCTTTTAAGGTTTTCAAAGCGCCGCTCATTGCGGTTCTTGCCTCACTGGCTTTTTCTCTGAACGTGGTAATTTTTTCTTTATCGGTGCGAATTTGTTGCTTTAATTCATCAAAAGCCGCTTTTGCTTTTACAACTTCTGCCGGATTTTTAAAGTCGGTGTCGCGAAGTTTCTGAATTTCGGCTTTGTAAAACTCAAGGCGGGACTTGCCTGGCAACGCCTGATAGTCTGTTTTAAGCTCGGTAGCATAAGTGTTGTAGGTAGTTCTGGCGTCTTCCACTGCTGCGGTGGTTTTCAGCGGCGAACGTTCCAGCAATTCATCTACCGTTGGCAGGGCTTCCTTCGCTTCGCTAAGGATTTCATCGAAGCTTTGTCCTTCCGGTTGGCGCAGCACTTTGCCCGGCGCAGGACGCGGCTGATTAAAAGCAACATCCAACAAATCCACCTGATTCATAATCAGTTGGTCAGACAATAAGGGCATCAGTTCCACATCGCCTGCCAGACGCCCTACTACCAGTTGATTGTTTTGAGGCTGAGCCGGATCGGTAAAGCCTATCTCAGTAACTTCGACTTCCAGAGGAAACAACCTGTGCTCAAAGCCGCCAATGTTCACCTCTGCACCATGGGCCTGGGTTAGCTGGGCTTCCAGCATTGATTTAATCAGCATGTCAGCAAACAGCCAGTAGATGATCACCGGGGTGAGAATTATCCCTGCTATCCAGACGGTAAACTTAGTGGCTCGACTCTGCATAACTTGCTCCTTTACTGTGACTGTGATGCACGCCATTTCCGTCAGGCTGTTAGATATCGCACAGCGACGTAGTGCACCGGCTCTGCCTTGACGCGCAAAAACTGGCCGGTTAATGTGGCAACAAAATCTTACGTTAGTTCACCGGCTTTCTCGTCACGGGCAGGTGTGGGGGAATACCCCGGCGCAGTCGTCTTGGTTAGAATACACAACCTTTGTTAACAGAGCGCTTCAATGAGCGCTTCTACTAATAAAACAGTAATCTGTATTCAAACTGCCGCGTTAAAAAACGGTGATAATCTTAATTTTTATACGACAGAAAGTACACAAGGGGTTCAATGTTAACTAAAAGTACGTTTACGACTACCAGCCCGATCCGACAGTTGATCCGCGATTATTATCGCATCCCCGAAACTGACGCGGTCGACCAGATCCTGCCGATTGCCGAAGTCAATCCTCGCGCCCGCAGCCGGGCATGGGAGCGCGCCCGACGCATGGTGCTTAAAATTCGGCGCGAGCAGGAGGGCCATGGTGGCGTTGACGCTCTGCTGAATGAATATTCTCTGTCTACCTCGGAAGGCGTGGTATTGATGTGCCTGGCGGAAGCGTTACTGCGGGTGCCGGATAAAGACACCCAGGACGAACTGATCCGCGACAAACTATCTAAAGGTCAGTGGACCCCGCACCTTGGCAACAGTGAATCCCTGTTCGTTAACGCTTCATCATGGGGCTTATTGTTTACCGGTAACATGGTCAATTATGCCGACAAACGTAAGAGTGAGCAGTTTGGCCTGTTGAAAAAGACCCTTGGCCGCCTGGGTGAGCCGGTGATCCGCCGGGCCATGAATATTGCCATGCGCGTGATGGGCCGCCAGTTTGTCATGGGCGAAAGCATCGAAGATGCGGTAGAACGCGCTCAGGAAAAAGAAAAGAAAGGGTATGTATATTCTTACGATATGCTTGGTGAGGGGGCCCGCACCTTTGCCGATGCTGATCGTTATTACGATGCCTATGTAAAAGCTATTAAAGTAATTGGTAAAGCCGCTGCCGGTAAAGGGCCGCGAAAGTCGCCCGGTATTTCGGTAAAACTGTCGGCAATCCATCCACGCTATGAGTTTTCTCATTATGAGCGGGTGATGGAAGAGCTGCCAGAAAGACTTAAATCATTGTGTATGATGGCCAAAGAATACGATATTGGCCTTACAGTCGATGCGGAAGAAGCAGACCGGCTTGAGACTTCGCTGGATATTATCGAGAAAGTGTTCCGCGATCCGGATCTTGATGGCTGGGAAGGATTTGGTCTGGCAGTACAGGCTTATCAGAAACGTGCCATCCATGTTATTGAATGGCTGCGCGAGCTGACTGTGGATGTTGGCCGCAAAATGATGGTGCGCCTGGTGAAAGGGGCGTACTGGGATACTGAAATCAAACTCACCCAGACTGCCGGTGTGGATGCGTTTCCGGTGTTTACCCGTAAATCGTCTACTGATGTGTCTTACCATGCATGTGCTAACCAACTGCTAGAGTACCGGGATACGATTTATCCCCAGTTTGCCACCCACAACGCTTATACCGCCTCAGTGATAGTTGAGCTGGCCGGTGATGACAAGCAAGGTTTTGAGTTCCAGTGTCTGCATGGCATGGGCGATACGCTGTACGATCAGGTTGTTACTGAAGAACACATTCAGTGCCGGGTGTATGCGCCGGTCGGTGTTCATGAAGATCTGCTGGCTTACCTGGTACGCCGGTTACTGGAAAATGGTGCTAATTCTTCGTTCGTTAACGCCATTGTGGACGATAGTAAGCCGGTAGAGGCACTGCTTGAGGACCCGGTAGAGCTGACTCAGCGTCTGACGTACCGCTATAACAAGCAAATCAATAAAGCCTCAGAATTGTTTGCCCCGGAGCGGGTTAATTCCAAAGGCTTGGATCTTACCGATCTGAATACCGTTAACACTCTCAAGTACAACTTAGGGCGTTATGCACGTCAGTACGTTGTGCCGCCGGAGGGTGTGCCGGACGGTGCGGTGGCGGTGAAGAACCCGGCCAACCTCAACGATATTGTGGGTTATCACCATTATGCCGATGAAGCGGCAATCAAAAAGGCCCTTGATAACGCTGAAAGCGGTTTTCAGGAGTGGTCGGAGCGCTCTGCCAGTGAACGGGCAATGCTACTGAATCAGGTAGCGGATTCCCTGGAACGGCATATGGACGAGCTGATTGCGATATGTATTCGTGAGGCAGGTAAAGTAACTCAGGACTCTATCGACGAAGTGCGTGAAGCCGTGGACTTCTGTCGCTATTATGCTGCCAGAGCCGTGGAGCTTAGCCAGGATGAACGTCTGGTGCCTCGTGGCGTGGTACTTTGTATCAGCCCGTGGAACTTCCCGCTGGCCATTTTCCTTGGTCAGGTGGTAGCCGCACTGGCAACCGGTAATACCGTGGTGGCTAAACCGGCTGAGCAAACCAGTATGATTGCCGTGCGTGCAGTGCAGATGATGCGCTCGGTGGGCTTACCGGATAACGCCTTACAACTGGTTATTGCCAAAGGCCCGGATGTGGGCAACGTATTGCTGCCGGATGAGCGTATAAAGGCGGTTATTTTTACCGGCTCAACCCAAACCGGTACACTGATTTCCAAAACACTGGCCCAGCGTGGTGGTGAACAGGTCCCGCTGATTGCCGAGACCGGCGGCCAGAACTGTATGATTGTCGATTCAACCGCTTTGCCTGAGCAGGTGGTGGATGATGTTATTCATTCCGGCTTCCAGAGTGCCGGTCAGCGCTGTTCTGCATTGCGGGTTCTGTTTGTTCAGGAAGACATCGCTGATAACCTCATTAAAATGCTCACCGGTGCGGTGAAAGAGCTGACCATTGACGATCCGTCGTGGTTGAGCACTGATGTGGGCCCGGTAATTGACCAGAAAGCCCTGTCTTCGCTGCAGGAACATGCCGAATACATGAAAGAAAACGGCAAATTGCTTTATCAGTCAGAACTGCCTGAAAGCGCGAAAGACGGGACTTTCTTCCCGCCAACCCTTTATGAAATCAGTGATCTGAGCGTATTAAAACGTGAGGTGTTTGGCCCGGTTGTGCACGTGGTTCGCTTTAAAGGTAAAGAGCTTGATAAAGTGCTCAAGCAAATTAATGATACCGGTTATGGCCTGACGATGGGGATTCACTCCCGTATAGAAGAGCGTGCGTATGAACTGGCTGCCCGCTCACGGGTAGGCAACGTATACATTAACCGCAACATGATTGGTGCCATTGTAGGTGTTCAGCCATTTGGTGGTCGTGGATTATCCGGCACCGGGCCAAAAGCGGGTGGCCCAAGCTACCTGTCGCGCCTGATGATGGAAAAAGCCACGCCGAAACCCACCATTCTGGAAGAGCCTGAAAGTATCGATGATGCATTGTCGGGCGGTGATACCCAGCACGAAGAAGCGGCTGCCATTATGCGTAAGGCAACCGAGACTGAAGAAACCTGGCGTTATCTGCCGCTGCATGAGCGGATCTCCAAAGTGCGTCAGCTGCTGGCTAAACTGGCAACGGTAGATATCGTTGAGGAGTTGGCCGATGACCTTAACCGCACACTGGCTTCTGCCCGTTCGCAGTTAATCAGCATCGATAAAAAACTCGCCAAACCTACTGTATTGCCAGGACCAACGGGTGAGTCGAATAAGCTTTACCTTGAGCCTCGTGGGGTACTGGTCTGTTTCGCCGATAAGGAAGTAGCGTTCGAATACTGGATGCTGTCTATCGTATCAGCCCTGGCTACCGGTAACTGCGTGGTGTCTGTTGTCTCTGATTTATTCTATGAAGAGGCGCTTGCTGTGAAAGAGAAGTTTAAGGCAGTAGGTGCGCCTGATGGTGTATTCCAGGTTGCCAGACTAAGCCACCTCGACGCGCTGTTAATGGATGAGCAACTGGCTGGTGTGGTCGTCGACAGTAATACCGAGCGTACTGCTCACATTACTGCGATGTTAGCCGAACGTCAGGGCGCTATCCTGCCGGTAATCACCGCTGAATATAACGATAAGCTGATTCAGCGTCTGATGACCGAGAAGACTATCAGTATCGATACTACGGCATCGGGCGGTAATACCTCGCTGATGACCATGGTAGACGAAGACGAGTAGCCAAAAAAAACAGGTCATCAAAAAACGAAAAAGGGCGCTTATTTAAGCGCCCTTTTTGATTGGCAAAGCCATTACATCCAGGAATCGTTGCGGCGACGACGTTTTGGAATAAAGGTCACGATAATGCCAAGTATAACGCCGGCACCCGCAACAATACCGCCATAACTGAACATCCTGTAACGCTCCTGGGTATCCTGAACGCTGATTTGCGCTTCCAGCGACGAAACCGATTGTTGTGATTCATTCAGCGCCGCTTCCAGCTGAGCATTTTGTTGTTTTACCTGCGCCAGCTCCTGGCTCAGTTCGGCGTTGCGTGACTGAACCCGGTTAAGCTGCTGTTCGCTGTCGGCGAGACGCTGACTTAACTGCGGTAATTGCGCCCGGCGAGAAATAGTGTCGATAAGATACTGAGTTTCTACCCACCCCTCACGACCGTTGGCATCGCTGATTTGAGAAAAGTCATTTTCACTGTTGGTTTGCAGCACGGTTACCGGTAATCCGGCTTCAATAGAGCCCAGGATCCGGTAATTACGCCCCGGCCCGGAATGCATGTAAACAATAAGGTTATCGGCAATATAGTGATCGCTATCGGCCGATAAGGTATCTGAAGATTGCTGAGCCGCGGCTGGCAGGCTCACAATAACCAGGCCGAAAAGAAAAGGTAGCAAGCGCATGAGTGTCTCTACATCATAAAATAATGCTCTGATGTTAGGGGCTGATACCATGAAAGGCAAGTGCTTCCCGACATACATTGTTATTGCTGGCGCTCTGCGCGTGGCGCCTATTGCTAAATGACCCATCGGCAGGTAATGTAGCCGGACTATCTCGCAACTGCTTATGAGTACGACTGTTCCATGTCGGAAACCGAAATCAAATTTGTGCTGCGCGAAGATCCGTTGCCCGCACTTAAAAACAACCTCTTCACCGCCTTAACGTCGCAGGATGTAGCCATTGAGGAGAAAGGTCAGACTGACCTGCTTAATGATTATTACGACACCACCGATCACTTGTTTCAGCAAAATAAAATTGGCATGCGGGTGCGTGGTGCCGATGGTCGCTACGAGCAAACGGTAAAAACCAGCGGGCAGGTTAGCGGCGGCCTGCATCAGCGTTTGGAATTTAACGTTGATTTGGATAGTCCGGAACCCGACCTGACCCTGTTTAATGATGTGCCCTGGCCACAAGGGCATCAGGCAGAAACGTTAAACGAGCAGTTGGAAAAGCAGTTCGGCACGCATTTTAACCGGACTATCTTTGACATTAGCTACCCCGATGCCGAAATTGAATTGGTTTACGATAACGGTAAAGTGGCTGCGCAGCAGCAGGAAGCACCGATCCGCGAAATCGAGCTTGAGTTAAAAAGCGGCGAGCTCAGCCGTATGTTCGAGCTGGCAAACCGGCTGGTGGATGCGCTACCGGCGAGGTTAAGTGATACCTCCAAAGCGGCCCAGGGGTACCAGTTGCTGCACGGTGTTTCTCATAAAGTGACGCCGCTACCGGACTTCCTGCCGCTGAAAGACAATATTTCTACCGAAGCCGCTTTTTGCCGGGCGCTGGAATGTGGTTTGGTGCATTGGCAAAAACATGAGCATCTGTACTTTGAAACCGGCGCTACCAAAATGCTTACTGAGGTTACCCGGGCAGTGCGAATGCTGTTACAGACGGTGTCGCTGTATTTACCCGTTTTACAATGCCCGGCCATGCTGACACTGCATAAGCAACTGCTCAGTTATGCCGATAACTGGCTGTGGCAGGACGATCTGCAGAGCTTACGTTTGTTGTTGTCGAAGAAGAGTTTGTTTAATAAAAAGCTGTCACGCTATCCGGCTCTGATCAGCTACTTGCAGGGGCGGCAGGCCGGCTTGGTGCAGGCCCATGATCCTGCCAGCCGGCTTTTTCAGTCTGCGCCCTCAAAGCTAAAACTCGCTATTGCTCAGATGCTGCAAAGCAAACCCTGGCGTTCCGAGGTAAAAGGCTATGAAATGCCGCTGATGGAGCATGCCAAGGGCTGGCTGTCGCAAGGCTGGCAAACCATTCTTCAAACCATGCCTATCCAGCGTCGTATGTACGCTTCGAATTATACGTCAGTAGAAATGCTGTTGCGCCAGACCTTGTTTAACGGCTTTTTACTGGCCGATATGTTTGAAGACAGTCGTGGCCACTTCCGCGCGCCTTGGTTGGATATTTTAATCGGTATCGATGAACTCAATGCTTTGTTACTATTGAAAAAGTCAATTTTTGATGCTGAGTTGGCCGAGCAACAGGAGTTGCTGGAGTGGGTTCATGAGAAAACCCACGGGCTGCTCAATGTGATGGAAAGAAGTCGTCAGGTTGCCATGACCGGCGAAGTGTACTGGTAACTGATTACCGCGGAACAAAAATACAATGTCCACTCAACACATGATCCCACTCTGGAGCGCAGGTGCGCTGACTGTCCTGTGGCTGTGCCTGCTGTTTAAAGTCAGTAGAAATAAGGTTGCAGCGAGAGGCTATAAGGGATTCTGGCTGGCCATGCTGAGCTGGCCGATGCTGCTTAGCAGTGAATTATGGCAGCTGGTTGGCGGCGCGTCACCCTGGGTGGCAGCGGCGGCAGTAGTTGCAATGCCGCTATTGTTAGCCGGGATTTACCGTAACTTACTCGCGATGCTGTGGCGTAAGCCAAACCTGGTACTGTGGCCGTTTTATGCAGCAGGTATTGGATTGTTAGTGTTAGTGGCTATTCAGGGTTGGCTGAATGGCAGTGACTGGCAACAATGGCCGGGTTTTGCTCCGATTGGAGAGCCGCTTAGTTACTGGGCTGTGTATTTAAGTTGTTTGATTGCGGCCTTTTTATTTTTGTACATCAGTATTGTGCTGATTGAGCAATTACAGCAATACCACCACGAATTACCCTTGCAGGTAGTGGATACTGAAATGTATCACATTAAAGGGCTAAGCGGTGCTAGCGGTTTTGCCGTCGGCATGGCTTTCTGTCTGGCGATTATTGTTGCCGCGGTTGCGTTTGGCTTTTTACCGCTGACATTCTGGTTGGCCTGGTTTCATTTAGGACTGGCTCTCACTACGTTGGTGTTGCTGGCACAATTAAGCCGTGCTCACCGGCCGTCACCGTCACCCTTCGACCACGACGCCATGAGTGAAGCACCTAAAATGTCGCAGAGCACTGCTCAGGCGCTATTAAAACGTGCCGAAGCCGCGGTGATCAGTCAAAAAGCTTACAAAGAAATCGGCCTGACCCTGGCGGTTTTTGCTGAGCGGGCAGGCATATCTGCCAGTGATATTTGTCTGGCGTTACTGGCGGGTAAGAAAACCCATTTCCGTGGGTTTATCTACCAGTATCGAATGAAGTATGCCAAGCAGGTATTACTGGGATCTGACACCAAACTCGGCAGTGTCACCAAACGCCTTAAGCTTGGAGCGAATGGCACCGCCAGTCGCAGCTTTTTAAAATATCTCGAAAGCCGCCACTAAAGTTTGCCGCCAGCATACGTTACGCATACATGGCAGCGTATTTTTCGGCGAGCTGATCAAGGGTTTCTTTGTTTGCCGGGTCCTGCTCGATACATTCTACCGGACAAACATCCACACAACGTGGTTCGTCGTAGTGGCCTACACACTCAGTACAGCGCGCAGTATCAATCTGATAGATCTCGTCACCCATGCTAATGGCTTCGTTTGGACACTCCGCCGGACACAAGTCACAGTTAATACATTCTTCGCTAATTAATAGTGCCATGGTTACTCCCCGGGCCAGTCAAATTCTGTGTACTGACTGTATATAAGTCTTTATTTATATGCAAAGCCGTTGACGCTATCGCTTGATTCAGGTCAAAGGCAAAACCGGGTAACGATGGTTATTGCTGGAAATGGGTCTGCAGGATCAGACTGGTGAACTGTTTACGCAGATAAAAGCCCCGTGGCCGGGTTTGAATTTTATTGCCCTCGGCATCCAGGGCATCGGTTAGCACCTGGCCACTGGCAGCCTTAGGACGAAGCTGCATGACCTCGCCATGCCGGGCCGTCACTGACTCAACCTTGCCAAGGGCGATCATCTCGGTGAGTTCTTCCCAGTCCTGCTGTAACAGGGCGTTTTGTGCTTCGTTGGGTTGCCACAGAAAAGGCGTAGCAATGCGCCGCTCAGCTACCGGTATCTGCCGTTCGCCCTCAACCGGTACCCACAGAACACATTGCAGCTTGTTTTTGACATTACAGGTTTGCCAGGTGATTAACGGCGGCAGCAGTAAGGGGGCATAACATACGTAAGTGGTTTCCAGCGGCTGGCCGAACTGATTAATTGGCAGGGTTTTGAGTTCCACCCCGAGTTCCGGGAAATCCTGTTGTGGCTTAGAGCCGGCGGTGGCGCCTAACCAGGTTTCAATCAGCTGGCCTGTCCAGCCTTTGTGGCGTTTAAAGTCCCGTGGAATGGCAAAGCCGGCCATATCTGCCAGCTCGCCAAGAGTGAATCCGGCAATCGCCTGAGCGCGGCTTTCCAGTTCTGATAAATCTGCGGGTGCACAGGTTGGTACTTGCAAACCTTCTATCCCTTAAAAACCCATTACGTTAAACAAATGTCATAAATACTTTGCATGCACAAAGGTTTGTGAAAGAATGCTATCACAGAACATTATAAAGTGCCCGGGAGTCTGAGTGATAGATACCGATGGATTCCGTGCGAATGTGGGCATAGTGATTTGCAACAAAATAGGTCAGGTATTTTGGGCAAGACGGTATGGCCAACATTCATGGCAGTTTCCCCAAGGCGGAATAGATGAAGGGGAAACTGTAGAGCAGGCAATGTATCGTGAGTTACATGAAGAAGTAGGACTTACCCCGAAAGACGTAAGCATTCTGAGCGTGACACGAAATTGGGTGCGATACAAACTGCCCAAACGGTTAATAAGGCAAGGCAGTAATCCGGTTTGTATAGGACAGAAACAAAAATGGTTTTTGTTGCAACTGGATTGCCAGGACAAAGACGTAGATGTATTGAAATCCGGTCATCCGGAATTTGATGACTGGCGCTGGGTGAGTTACTGGTACCCGGTGAGAAATGTGGTGTCCTTTAAGCGCGATGTCTACCGCCGTGTAATGAAAGAATTTGCCGGGACGGTGATCACCTCGCAGCCGCGACACCAGCATCATCATTCAAAGCAGCATCGTCGCAAACGACGCGGATAAGGGTAGGGTAACTCTTGGCGGCAGAAGCGGGTCGAAAAAACAGTATTCTAACGGTACTTAAGAGTATCGTTCAGGAGGTCAACCAAATCCCCCGGTTGACCGATGGACTGTTTCGTCTGGCTGAACGCGTTAAGCAAACCATGGGCGTTGACTCCTGCTCTATTTACCTGGCCGACTACAACTCTCAGGCTTTTGTTCTAAAAGCCACCGACGGCCTCGCGCCCGACGCCGTGGAGCTGGTTAAAATTGGCTTTTCTGAAGGCCTGATCGGGCTGGTAGGGCAGCGCGAAGAGCCGCTCAATATTCAGGATGCGCCCAACCACCCCCGCTTTAAGCACTATCCGGAAGTTAAGGAAGAAAGTTACCACGCCTTTCTTGGCACCCCGATTATCCATCAGCGTAAAGTGCTGGGGGTTATCACCATGCAGCAAAGTGCCAGGCGTAAATTCAGTGAAGATGAAGAAGCCTTTCTGGTTACGTTGGCGGCGCAGATTGCGCTGGAAATATCCCACGCTGAAACCCGTGGTGCACTCAATCCGATTGCCGGCATTTACGCTGGCCACATTCAAAAGAATGTTCGTGGTGTACCGGGTTCACCTGGCCTGGCAATGGGCGTGGGGTATTCCCCACATGCGGCCTACACATTGGCTACCTGGATTGTAAAACAGTCGGATAATACCCAGCAGGAAATTGATTATTACCGCAAAGGGGTAGAAGTTACCCGCACCCAGGTCGAAGCGCTGTCGCAACGGCTGGAAGGCCAGGTACCCGATGATGTACGGGCAATCTTTCAGCTTTATCATCAATTACTCGACGCCAACAGCCTGGGGCGGGAAGTTGAGGCAAAAATACGCGAGGGCTGGGATGCTGCGTCATCATTAAAGCTGGTGGTAGAAGCTTATGCTGCCCGGTTTGAGGCGATGGATGATCCGTACATGCAGGAACGGGCCATCGATATTGTGGACTTATCTAACCGGATCCTGGTTAATATTCTGCAGGTGATCAGTGGCAAGACAGAAGCCGTCAGCGATCGCCCTAGCGAGGCTAGCATCCTGGTGGCCGAAGAAGTCTCCGCGCCAATGCTGGCGGAATTCCCCAAGGAGTTTCTGGCTGGCATAATCTCCATTCGTGGCTCCAATAACTCCCACGCCGCTATTCTCGCCAGAGCCATGGGTGTACCCGCGGTTATGGGCTGTCAGAATGTTTCGCCAACCCTGCTTGAGAAAAAAGAAATCCTCCTCGACGGCTACGCCGGCGAGGTTATTGTGTCGCCTGAAAAGGCAATCAAGGCTGAGTTCAGTCAACTCATAGAAGAAGAAAAACTCCTCTCAGAGCGCATCGACAAAGAAGCTAACAAGCCCTGCGAAAGTGAAGACGGCTGCCGGATTAATTTGCAGGTTAACGCTGGCTTATCGGCCGAGATAGAAACCGCAGTGCGCTCCGGTAAAGTCGGTATAGGGCTCTATCGTACGGAAATTCCGTTTATGATGCGCGAGCGCTTTCCGTCTGAAAGCGAACAGGTAGAGCTGTACCGCAATGTGCTGTTAAGCGCGCCGGATCGCGAAATTGTCATGCGTACGCTGGATGTAGGCGGTGACAAACCTTTACCGTACTTTCCGATTACCGAAGAAAACCCGTTTTTGGGCTGGCGTGGGATCCGCCTGACCCTGGACCATCCGGAAATTTTCCTGGTGCAAATCCGCGCCATGTTACGCGCCAGTATTGGCTTACAGAATCTCAGCATTATGCTGCCGATGATTTCCAGTGTCGGCGAAGTCAACGAGGCGCGCCGGCTGGTGGAGCAGGCGTTCTTCGAGGTAGAAGAAGAGGCCAGGCTCCAAGGCGAGCGGCTTTATCGCCCGCGCCTGGGGATAATGCTTGAAGTGCCCTCGGTGTTGTATCAATTGCCGCAACTGGCAAAAAAGGTCGACTTTTTCTCAGTCGGCAGTAACGATTTAACCCAGTACCTGCTCGCCGTAGATCGCAACAATTCGCGCGTAGCCAGCTTGTACAACAGTTACCACCCGGCGGTACTCTCGGCCTTGTTTGACATTGCCAAACAGGCTGACCAGTATCAGGTACCGGTATCAGTGTGTGGGGAAATCGCCGGTGAACCAGGTGGCGCCATTCTGCTGATGGGGATGGGCTATCGAAAACTCAGTATGAATGCCTTCAACCTGCGTAAAATTAACTGGGTAGTGCGCAACGTAAACCTTAGCGAGGCGCAGTCATTGCTGTCTTGTGCATTAACCTCCGACAGCTACGAAGAAGTCTTTAATCACATCAATCAGTATCTGGAAGTTAAAGGGCTCGGTGGATTAGTCCGGGCCGGTTCTTAAATTCATCATATTACAGGGCTATGCTAACGCCTCTGTAAGGTGGACTTATGGTATGCTAGCAACCTCAATCATTACGGAGACTTAGATTGGATCCTCTGCTACTCATTTTCGTCAGTTGTATGGCCCTGGGAATGCTCACCGGGACGCTGGCTGGCATGCTCGGCATAGGTGGCGGCCTGATTATTGTGCCGGTGCTGTCTGCATTGCTTACCGGTATTGCCGGCATCAGCCACGAACTGGCGATGCCCATGGCCATCGCAACGTCACTGTTTACCATTATCGTCACCGGTTTTTTCTCTGCCAAAGCACATTACTCATTGGGCAATATTGTGCCACGGGTGATTGTTTTAAGCGGTACCGGTATTGCGGTTGGTGCCATCGCCGGAGCTCAACTGGCCAGCATGTTGCCGGCCGATATTCTCACCAAAGTGTTTGCCGGATTAGTCATACTCATTGCCGCACAAATGGTATTTGGCAAGCGTACTGCCTCGAACAAGACCTATACGCCAGCCATCCTTGTTACCGTGGGAGCAATTGTCGGAACCATCTCGGCACTCATGGGCATTGGCGGCGGAGCTTTGTTGGTACCGGCGCTGGTCTGGTTCCAGGTGCCGATTCGTCAGGCAATTGGCTGTGCAGCAGTCAGCGGCCTGGTTATCGCGTTATTTGGTACCGGAAGCTTTATTCACGCGGGCTGGAATTTACCCGGTTTACCAGACTGGTCGTTGGGGTATGTTTACTTACCAGCAGGATTTGGCATTATGGCCACTTCTATATTTACTGCTGGCTTTGGCGCCCGGTTAGGGCAGAATATGCCAACTGAATTACTTAAGAAGATTTTAGCGGGACTGCTGGTGTTAGTGAGTATCCGCATGATTATAGGAATGAATTAGTACATGGGTGAAACAGACTTCCTGGTATTTCCCAATATCGATCCGATTATTGTCAGTCTCGGGCCACTAAGCGTGCGCTGGTACGGCATGATGTATCTGCTGGGTTTTATTGCCGCTTATCTGCTGGCTAAAAAACGCTTACCTAATTCGCCGTGGAACCGCGATCAACTCAGCGACCTGCTGTTCTGGGGCTTTGTTGGAGTCATTATTGGTGGCCGCCTGGGCTATGTCTTTTTCTACCAGTTTGGCTTGTTTTTGCAGGACCCGCTCTACCTGTTTTATATTCATACCGGTGGCATGTCCTTCCACGGTGGTCTGTTGGGTGTGATTGCTGCTATGTTCTGGCAGGCAAGGCGTCTGAATGCCAGTTTCTTGCAGGTTTCAGACTTTATTGCGCCACTGGTGCCCATTGGTCTCGGCGCAGGCCGTATTGGTAACTTTCTAAATGCTGAACTGTGGGGGCGCACTACAGACGTCCCCTGGGCGATTATTTTCCCGGGCGCCGGTCCTCAGCCGCGCCACCCTTCACAACTTTATGAATTTGCCCTGGAAGGTGTGTTACTGTTTATTATTCTCTGGCTGTATTCTGCCCGACCAAGACCAACCGGTGCGGTGGGCGGCTTATTCCTGATGGGGTATGGCGCGTTTCGTTTTATTGTTGAGTTTTATCGTGAACCTGACGCCCATATCGGCTTGTATCAGGTTGGTCTGAGTCAGGGACAGTTGCTCTGTATCCCGATGATCCTCGGTGGTCTGGGACTAATGGTATATGCCTATAAAAAGAAGGGTGTCACCACAACACCTGCTAACAAAACGGTAAAGAGCTAGACGACACATGAAAGAGTACTTAGCGTTAATGCGCCATATTCGTGATAACGGCGTAAAAAAAGAAGACAGAACCGGCACCGGAACATTAAGTGTATTTGGCTACCAGATGCGCTTTGACCTCAGTGAAGGCTTTCCGCTGGTGACTACCAAAAAGTGCCATCTGCGCTCCATTATTCATGAATTGTTGTGGTTCTTAAAAGGCGAGACCAACATCGCCTATCTCAAGGACAACGGCGTTTCGATCTGGGACGAGTGGGCCACGGATGAAGGCGAGCTGGGCCCGGTTTATGGCCATCAGTGGCGCAGCTGGACCGGTGCCGATGGCGAGACCGTTGACCAGATTGCTGCGCTGATCAACGAGATTAAAACCAACCCTGATTCCCGCCGCCTGATTGTGAGTGCCTGGAACCCGTCAGTATTACCTGATCCAACGATGTCACCGAAAGACAACGCGGCCCACGGCAAGCAGGCGTTACCGCCTTGCCACACCCTGTTTCAGTTTTATGTGCTGGAAGGAAAGCTCTCCTGTCAGCTATATCAGCGCAGTGGTGATGTCTTCCTTGGCGTACCGTTTAATATTGCCAGCTATGCCTTGCTTACTCTGATGGTGGCACAAGTGTGCGACCTCGAACCCGGTGAATTTATCCATACTCTGGGCGATGCCCATTTATACCTTAACCACCTTGAGCAAACGGAGCTGCAGTTAAGTCGCGAGCCTTTTGCGCGCCCGACCATGCGGCTCAATCCAGAGGTGAAGGATATTTTTGGTTTCAGTATTGACGATTTCACTTTAGAAAATTATCAGTCGCATCCACACATTAAAGCGCCGGTGGCCATTTAAGGTGGGTTATGAGTAAAACTAATGTACTGATTTGCGACGACTCGGCTTTCGCCAGAAAGCAGATGGCCCGGGCCATTCCCGATGGCTGGGATGTGCTGTTACATTTTGCCAAAGACGGGCAGGAAGCGCTGGAGATGATCCGCGCCGGAAAAGGCGATGTGATGTTCCTCGACCTGAATATGCCGGTGATGGATGGTTATGCCACCATGGAAGTCATCCGTCGGGAAGATTTACCTTGTCTGGTGATTACTGTATCCGGGGATGTGCAGCCTGAAGCGCGCACCCGTATGCTGGCCATGGGCGCATTAGACTTTATTCGTAAGCCCATCGACAACCAAAAGCTGATCACCTTACTCAAGCAGTACGGCATTTACACCGGCGACGCCCGTTCCGAACAACGCAAGCAACAAACAAGCCTTGCCGGCAGCAGCGACAGCGAAAAGCTGGATGCTTACCGCGAACTGGTTAATGTGGCCATGGGCCGGGCTGGTGAAAACCTTGCCCGACAGTTGGGTGAGTTTATCGACTTACCCATTCCCAATGTGAACATCATTGAGAACAACGAACTGCATATGGCCTTTGCCGAGGTGAACCGTAATGACAGCGTCTCTGCAGTGTCCAAAGGGTTTGTAAGTGCCGGTATCAACGGCGAGGCGCTGGTGATTTTCAATGATACTGACTTTGAAAATATCATTGCGCTATTAAATTATGACCAGTTGTCGGCCGCACCTGCGCAGCTTGAAGCTCTGATGGATATTTCTAATATCCTCATTGGAGCCTGCCTGAATGCCCTGTCTGATCAGCTTAACGTTAGCTTCAGCCACTCGTCACCGATTATTCTGGGGCGCAACCGTGAGCTGGAGAGTTTGCTGGCAAATACCAAGCAACGCTGGAATCGTATTATGGCGGTGGAAATTGGTTACGGCATTAAACAGCGCGGCATTCATTTTGAGTTGCTGTTGCTGTTCCCGGATACCTCTATGGAGCGTATTTATTCACGACTGGTAGATATTGAGGACTAATGCCGTGAACACTGATGTAATGGAAGAACTTAGCCGCCAGCATTGGTTACATGATCTACTGAGCTCAGTTGAAGTAGGAATCGTGGTGCTCGACCGCGACTTTAAGGTGGAAGTGTGGAACCAGTTTATGGAAAACCACAGTAACCTGCGGCCCAGCCAGATTGTTGGTAAGTCGTTGTTCGAGCACTTTCCGGAGATTGAACAGGACTGGTTAATGCTAAAAGCAGAGCCTGTGTTTAACCTTAAATCCCCGGTGTTTCTGATTTGGGAGCAACGCCCATACTTGTTTAAGTTCGGTTGCAACCGGCCCATTACTTCCGAACTGGACGTAATGTATCAGAACGTAACCCTGTTTCCTTTGTCATCGCTTACCGGTAACGTCGAGCGTATGTGTATGCTGGTTTACGATGTGACAGACCAGGCCAGCAGCCGGCTGAATATCGAAGGCCTGAATAATCAGCTTACCGAAATGAGCCGTGTGGACGGACTCACTCAGTTGTATAACCGCCGCTACTGGCAGGAACGGTTTCAGAGTTTGTACCGACTGGCAAAACGCCGTGAGTCGGCTAATATTGCCGTGATGCTCGATATTGACCACTTTAAGGCGGTTAACGATAACTATGGCCATCAGGCTGGCGATAAAGTGATTCAAACCCTGGCGCAAATCATTAAGAAGCAGGTGCGTGAAACCGACCTGGCCGGTCGTTATGGTGGTGAGGAATTTGCCATTATTTTAGCCGACGCCAGTGGCGATGGCGCGATGCAGGTGGCGGAGCGGATCCGCAAGGCGGCCGAGGCAACGGAAGTCACCCATGATGGCCAGTCTATCAGGTTTACCGTAAGCCTGGGACTGGCGGAATTCTCCTCTGCTTTTGCCAATGAGATGCAATGGCTGGATATTGCCGACCAGGCGCTCTATGAAGCCAAGGAAAATGGCCGTAATCAGGCTATTCTGCGGTCCAGATAATTTGGCCTCAACTATCTGGCAGAATTGCCTTTTTCAATCGCCGTAATGTTATGCCTCAGCCGGTAAAGAATGACCAGGCTGGGGATAACCATCAGGGCGGTGAGCACAAAAAACAGCGCCCAGTTACCGCCCATTGCATCCACCAGAATACCGCTTGCCGACGCCAGTAAGGTACGGCTGGCGACACTCAAAGACGCCATCAGGGCATACTGGGTAGCCGAAAATGCCCGGTTACATAACAGGGATATAAAGGCTACCATGGCTACGGTGCTCCATGCTGAAGTAAAGCCATCCAGCACAATGGTCACCACAAACCAGCCCTTATGCGGGCCAATTTCGGCCATCCAGGCGAACATCAGGTTACTGGCCGCCATGGCAATGCCGGCTATAAACAGGCCGCGGAAAATACCGTAGCGGATATTTACCAGGCCGCCGATAATGGAGAACACAATGGTGACCCACCAGTTGAGCAATTTTGAATAAGTGCCAATATCACTGTTGCTGAAACCTATCTCCTTGTAAAACACAATGCTCATCCGGCCAAGAAACGCCTCGCCAATTTTAAACAAAAATACAAACAGCAGGATCTGCAGTGCGAGTTTTACGCCATTGCGGCTAAAAAACTCCCTGAACGGCTCTACCAGACTGACTAACAGCCAGCTTGAGATCTTACCGAAAAGACTATCGCCAGCGCTCAGTAATGCCTGATAGCGCGCGGTGGCCGCATCCAGCATAGCCTGCCGGTTTACATCTGGCTCTTTAGCTACCACCAGCGTGGCCATCAGGCATAAGCTCATAATAGCGGCCAGCAATAAATAAATATGTTGCCATTCCCAACCGGGTAGATCGGCCACCAAAAATGGTATCGCGCCGAGCCCGCCGTAGCCTGTCCACCATCCGGCTGTGGCCAGCGAAGAAGCTGCCGACATGGCGTCAGTCTCATGTTGAGCGATGGTGTCTATTCTGAAGGCATCAATGGCAATATCCTGGGTGGCAGAGCTCAAAGCGATAATAAAGCCGCACAGGGCAATCTGATACAGCGAACTTTGGGCATCGAGGGTCGACATCCACACACAGCAACCAATGATCAGCAACTGCATTTGCCCTATCCAGCCGCGGCGTTGACCAAGCGCCAGTGGCTTGATGCGGTCAAGTAATGGCGCCCATAAAAAGTTAAAGGAATAAACGGCAAAAATAGCACCAAACAGTCCAATGGCTGAGCGTGACAGCGATTCATCTTTTAGCCAGGCGGAGAGCACTGAGCCGATCATGACCCAGGGAAAGCCACTGGCAATGCCAAAAACAAATATACTGAATAAGCGCTTGTCGCGGAAAACGGCCAGAGATGTGCGCACTGAGGAAGACTCTTTTTAGCTATTGTTATGCGCTTATTGGATCACGGATAGCCGGTGGCTGCAAGTAAAAGTCTGGCTAAAGAGGCAGCAAGGATAACCGCTGGCGTTAAGGACGAATACCGATGCAATCCATGGGATACACCGATTCGCCTTTGAGGTAAGCCACGCAATGGGTTAATTCTTCGCGTAAAATTTCGTCGTCGGTAAGCTGATCTTCGCGCCAGTAATGTATTTGGTGCAATAAGTGCCAAAAGACGCGTTCTTTGTGAGTGCTCGGCTCCAGATCGTCACTGCGATACAGAGACCACTCCTCAAGGGTGTCCCAGAAAAAATAATTGAGTTCCTGATAGTTAAGGGTGCCCTGCCAGAATGCACGCAAATAAAAACACAACTGACGGGATTTTTCCTCAATAAATTGACTGATACTCACGCTGGCAACCCGCTGGAAAACATAATCGAAGTATAGTCGAAAATTCGAATGTCACCGGTAGAATTGCAAAAATGCGACGAGTAGCAGTACATCCCCGTATATCTTCGGATACCTTATATAGCGTGGCCTGTAAGAGAATTGTCGGTCTTAATTGTCTGTGGCTTTAGAAAAACTTTCAGTCATTTCTAAACCCATTGAGAGTTCAGCAGTTTTTGATTCAGAGCGAGAAACATAACGGTTTATTACCAGCCGAGATAACGTAACCAACTGTAAATCTCGGTGCCTAACCAGGCACTGCCTGGCCGGGGCAGTCGGTCACCCGCACCGCCATAACTTTGCTGCGCTGTAAACGTGCGTTGACGATAAAGCTGCTTCAAACTCATCGCCACGGCATTTCTGCGCTGCTCAACAGTAGCGGATTGCCATTGGCTCAGTGACGGCAAACTAATATCCAGCACCGGGTAACTGCTTTGTGCGAGCATTTCGGCCAGCGCATTGTTTTGAGTTCTGGCCGGCCAGAAAGCGCCAACGCTCACCAGCGTATCCGGTGCACTGACCAGGCCGTTGTGGATAGCGTCGAGTAACACCGCGCTGGTCATGCCTTCGGCGGTAATAAACGTATATCCTTTAAACTGGTTGGCATGGGTGTAGGCGGCGTTTATCAAGCCGATAATTTGCAGCCGGTAAGCATCATAGTATACTGGCGCCGTTAGCAGGTTAGCCACGGGTTTATCACTGGTTACCGATGCCGGTTGGGTAGCTTCAGCCTGATTAAAGTCGGTAGGAATAAGCAAAGTGCGCCAGCCTTTTTCACCCAGGCTCTCGGCCAGTACCAGTCCGGTATCCAGATTAATCGATTGTGACTGGAGGGATACCAGTATAATGGCGGTTCCGCGCACTAACGGAACGCTCGGTTGGATCTCAAGGGCCGGAATTTGCTGGTCGGCTACGGCCAGCGTCAATAAGTCCTCATCATGAAAGTAGTGAGTCAGATCGTCCAGAGTCAGCGCCGTAACCGGGCGACTGCAAACCACCAGTAAAAGCACGGTAAAAGCAACGCTGAAGATGGTAAAGGGACGATTCATGACTAAATTAAGCGGGTCCTGACGAACACTAATAGTAGGTTATCGGCTATGATCCGCAAACATTAAGCGCCCGGCGACACTTCTGAAAAAATACCCGGTTGGTAGTGGCCAAATGGCAGGGGCGCACTGAACTGCATGCGTTTACCGCTCGTCGGGTGGGTAAATGATAATGTCTCTGCGTGCAATTGTAACCGCGGTGCACTGGCAATCACTGTGGGCGTGCCATACAGGCGATCGCCTAAGATGGGGTGGCCCAGTTCAAGCATATGGACCCGCAACTGATGGGAGCGACCAGTTATCGGGATAAGTGCCACGAGCGCTTCGGTAGCATCCTGTTGTACCACTTCATAATGGGTGAGCGCAGGCTTACCAGACTCAAAGTCGACTTTTTGTTTGGGCCGGTTGGGCCAGTCACAGATTAGCGGTAAATCTACCGAGCCTGACGATTGAACGGGCACGCCGGCTACCCTGGCGAAGTAACGCTTGGCGGTCTGGCGCAGCTCAAATTGCCGCGAAAGCTGGCGATGGCTGTCTTTGTGCTGAGCCACCACCATAACCCCGGAAGTGGCCATATCCAACCGGTGTACGATCCTCGCATCAGGGTAAACCCGTTGAATACGGGTAATGAGCGAATCCCGGTGTTCCGGAGCTTTGCCCGGCACACTGAGCAGTCCACTGGGCTTGTTAACCACAATCACATCGTCATCATGAAACAACAAGCTTAAGTAGGGACTCAGTGGCGGTTGATAAACAAATTCCGGGTTGGCACTCATTCTATTTCGCTAACCTTAAGGATTGTTGACCAGTACCCGTACGGCGTCGAGCTGCACGTCACTTTCCTGCAGCACCTTGGTTAACGCTGCCATCTGAATTTCGATAAACTCGATTTCGCTGTCACGGATAGCCGGATTCTGCTGCTGCAAATCTTTCAGGCGTTGTACTTCTCCGCCCAGGGTGGTTTGCATTGCATTCATAGCTTCGCCGAGAACGTGATTTGCCTGTTTATGGGCCAGATCGCGGGCATGCTGTAAATGCTGCTGCAACTGCGGCGTAAGTGCCTGTACTAATTGTGTTGCTACCTTGCGGCCGAGAGGACGATGGGCAGTGGTGTCGAGATCCGACGGCTGACTCTTGGCATCCAGACACAAGCAGATTGGCGTAGGCGGCAGGAAGCGTTCCAGCTGAAGCGCCGCAGGCGCTTTGGCCGACAACACAAACAGGGTTTCCAGATAATACGCGCCCTTAGGCTGGCTGGTATCGGCCACAAAGCCCACGCTGCTCTTACCGTAAATGTCGGTCATCACCATTTCCATGGCATGATGAATAAGCGGATGATCCCAGGTTAAGAAGTGCACGTTTTCCAGTGTAGTTGCGGTGCGACGACGGTAGGTGACCGTCATCCCCTCCGGGTCCAGGCCCGGCAAGTGGCCAATCATGGATTCGCTGGGGCGCAGAATAAAACAGTCCTGGCCTTTTTCTTCCTGCACAATGCCAATGGCATCAAACAGTCGGCCGGCAAATTTAGGTAACTCGCTGGCACTGTCCTGGGCGACGATCTGCTCCAATAGTGTATCGACCCGGCCCACACCGGCAGCGTTTAATTCCAGCAGTTTGTCGCGCCCGGCATCCAGTTTGGCTTTGAGCTCGGCATTAAGCTGTTGACTTTGCTCAATCAGTTCCTGCTGCAGCTCGGTGTCGAACGGGGTGAGGCAGTTCATTACCAGGGTTTCTTCTACCGTGTCGAACACTTTACCGCCGGTAGGGCAGGTTTGTTCAAAGGCATTCAGGCCTTCGTGGTACCACTTTAACAATACCGACTGGGCAGATTCTTCAATTACAGGTACGTGGATTTGGATATCCTGGGTCTGGCCAATCCGGTCGAGTCGGCCAATACGTTGTTCCAACAGATCCGGCGTTAGCGGTAAATCAAACAGCACCAAATGATGGGCGAACTGGAAGTTACGGCCTTCACTGCCAATTTCACTACACAGCAGAATTTGTGCGCCGTCTTCCGGATCGGCAAAGTAGTGGGCGGCTTTATCACGCTCCACAATACTCATGCCTTCGTGAAACACGGCCTGACGAATACCGGTACGCACGCGGATCAGCTCAGCTAATTGCTGGGCGGTGGCGGCACTGGCACAGATCAACAGTACTTTTTCTGGTTTGATGTCGGGTAACAGGTTTAACAGCCATTCCACCCGTGGATCGGCATCCAGCCAGACATCAATAAGTGCCGGTTGGCGCTCGGGGTACAAGGCTTCGGTTAAAGAGGTAATCTCGTCATTCTCATAAAGCTCAGGTTTAGGCAGTGGATAAGCATGCAAATGACGCGACGGAAAGCCTTCTATCGCGGCACGGCGGTTACGGAACAATAAGCGGCCGGTACCGTGGCAATCGATAAGCTGATGCAAAATAGCATCTCGGTTTTCGGTACTGCTTAAATCATCAAACTGCGCCATGATCTCAGGCGCAAGTGCGGTTAACTGAGCGGTTTGCTCGGCGCTTAATTCATCGCCTTCGATAAGCGGTGCTACCGCTTCTGCCAACTGCGTATACTGAGATTCTTCTTTTAAAAACGCCGGGTAATCATAAAAACGCGCAGGGTCCAGCAAACGCAGGCGGGCAAAGTGACTTTCGTGACCCAGTTGATCCGGCGTGGCGGTAAGCAGTAATACACCCGGCGTGGCTTCGGCTAGTTTTTCAATGGTTTGATATTCCAGTGACGGCTCATCGGCAGACCAGGCCAGGTGATGCGCTTCATCGACCACCAGTAAGTCCCAGGACGTATCCTGGATCTGCTGCTGACGTTTAGGATTGCTGGTCAGCCAGTTAAGGCCGCACAGGATGAGCTGGTCGTTATCAAAGGGATTATCGCTCTCATCTTCCAGTGCCACACAGCGGCTTTCGTCATAAATAGCAAAGGCCAGGTTAACCCGGCGCAGCATTTCAACCAGCCATTGATGCAGCAGGGTATCTGGTACCACAATTAATACCCGCGACGCACGACCGGTAAGAATTTGCTGGTGGATGATCAGCGCTGCCTCAATGGTTTTACCCAGGCCAACCTCATCAGCTAGCAGTACCCGTGGAGCATAGCGACGACCCACTTCAGAAGCGATGTGCAACTGGTGAGGAATCAGCTCGATACGAGCGCCCACCAGACCAATGGTGTCGGACTTAGCGTGAGCATGTTCATGGGTTAGCGAGCCATGGCGTAAGTCAAACCACTTGGGGTGGTCGAACTGGTAGTTAAATAACCGCTTCTCAGGCTGATTCAAACGAATATGGTGATCGAGGTTGGGCTCGGCCAGCGTGGTGGCCTGTTTGGTATCTTCGCGTACACCATGATAAATCAACACACCCTGTTGCTCGGTGATCGACTCAACACACAAACTCCAGCCTTCCTGCGATTTGACCATTTCACCTTCGGTAAACGTGAGGCGGGTTAGTGGGGCATCGGCTTTGGTGTATATGCGGCTTTCTTCGGTGGCCGGATACAACACTTCTATGGAGCGGAAATCCACGCGAATAATCGCGCCCAGACCCAGTTCTGTTTCGGTGTTACTCAGCCAGCGCTGACCAATGGCAAATTGTGTGTCGGTACTCATATTAAACTACTCCGCGATAACCGGGGGGCGTATTGTACTGATCCCCGCCTTAGCTGTCTTGCTCAATATAGCAATCAGCTGCAATCTTGTCGTACCCGATGCACAGGCAACCAGGTGATAAAAATTAATTTGCCTGAAAATGCCAAAAAAAAGTGAATAGTTTTAAAAACTGGATTATGGTGGAGTTGATGGTCGATGTGATGCGGAGTGTCAGTCGGCTTGTAACTCCGTGTACATCGGCTCGTAATAGCACGTCGACGATAAGACGAGCTTGGTCATGTTCATTGGAGTAACGGATGCCAAGAAAAAGCAATGCAGACACCAGAATATATGTCCTAGATACCAATATCCTGCTACACGAACCCCTCGCGTTCCTCTCTTTCAAAGAAAATGATGTTGTGGTGCCCATGACGGTACTGGAAGAGCTGGATTATATAAAAGACAGCAAGAAAGACGTTGCCCGTGATGCCCGGGTCTGTATTCGCGCCATGGAAGATTTATTGCGTGATGCGACGCCCGAAGACATGCTGGCCGGGGTGCCACTTAGTGGATTCGGTGCCGGTGATAACCGACCGACGGGGACGTTATCGATTTATGCTGATTTGAATATGACCGAGTCACAGCAGATTTTTGCCAGTGACGAAAATGACAACCGTATCATTAATGTTGCATTGCATTTGCAAACGATGTTCGCTTCGCAGGAAGTGGTGCTGGTCACCAAAGACATTAATATGCGCCTCAAAGCCAAAGGGGCCGGGCTAGCTCATGTTGAGGATTACCGTACCGATCAGCTGATTTCAGACATTAAGTATCTGACCCGTGGCTATCACCAGTTTGAGGGGGATTTCTGGGAGCGCGTAAAATCGGTAGACAGTCGCTCAGAAGGGCGCGACACCATTCACACCGTACCGCGCTCGTTATTACCCGAAGCGTACATTAATGAGTTTCTACTCGACGAAAGTAATCAGTTTGCTGGCCTGGTGGAATCCATGGACAGCGACCAGATGGAAATTCTCGACCTCGGCTATGAGCGTCTGATGTCGCGTCATGCGTGGGGAATTAATCCGAAAAATATCGGTCAGGCAATGGCCCTGCATTCCTTACTCGATCCGCATATCGATCTGGTCATACTCACTGGCCCGGCAGGCAGTGGTAAGACGCTGCTGGCATTAGCCGCGGCGCTGGAGATGGTGGTAGAGCGGAACATGTATGATAAGATTATTGTTACCCGTAATACCCCGGAAATCGCCGAATCCATTGGTTTTTTACCCGGTACCGAAGAAGAGAAAATGGCGCCCTGGCTGGCGGCGATTACCGACTCCCTGGAAGTGCTGCATAAACACGACGAAAACACCAAAGGCTCCATGAGTTACATTATGGAGAAAGCCAATATTCAGTTTAAGTCGGTTAATTTTATGCGCGGGCGGAGTATCCAGAACTCCATTGTGATCCTGGACGAGTCGCAAAACCTCACAGCATCGCAGCTTAAAACCATTATTACCCGTTGCGGTGAAGGCACCAAGCTGATTTGTAGCGGTAACCTGGCGCAGATAGACAGTAACTATCTAAGCGCTGTGACCTCGGGCTTAACCTACCTGGTGGAGAAGTTTAAAGACTTCTCGGGCAGTGCCACCATTAACCTTGATGGTGTGGTGCGCTCGCGTCTGGCAGATTTTGCCGAGCATCACCTGTAAACTCAACCCTGCTATCCCGGTCTCGCTCGGCGAGGGCCGGGACCGGCGGAGTAAAGGAAATAATCATCGTCCGTCAGTAGCGCTGAATTATGCAACTCACCAACAAATGGTCAGTGAACTTCAGCAAGGCAAGCAGTCACTGCAACTCTTAGTTAAGCAATCCCAGTAACTGCTTATAAGTGGCGTCATTGGGATAGTACTCACCTAACGCTTTAACTGCGGTTTTCAAAGCGGTTACATCTCTCAGCTGGTAAGCATATTTTGCCCAGGTCACTAATATATCGTAATTGCCTGGCCAGCGAGTGTGAGCTTCGGCCAGAACAGTGATGGCGTCCTTTCGATAATTGAGTTGCCATAACGCCACTGCACTTACAAAGGCATATCTTGGTATGGCTTCAGTTGAGTTTGCTGCCTTAGTGAGATGGGGAAGCGCTTGCTGGTAAGCCTTGTCGCGAATTTTCTGTAGTCCGTAAGAGAACTGTACCGCAGCCATATCACTGCCATATCGCAGGGCGAGCTCCAACTGCCTACGGGCTTTATCTTCGTTACCAAAACTGCGTAGAAAGTCCGAATAACTCAGTAATGAGGGGATATGCTGAGGATCTATTTGCAATGCCAGTTCATAGTGCTTTATTGCAACGGGAATTTGCTGTTGGAGCGAAGCAATCTTGGCTAAACCTAGATTTGCGCCAGGGTGATCCTGGCTATCACGCAATAGTTGCTGGTACTCCTCCAGCAACGCGGTCAGTTGAGGTGCCCTTGAAAACCATTGGGGGCTCAGCGATAAAAGCGTACTGGCTACTTCCGCTCGCACCGATCTGATCGGGTCCTGACTTAATTTAAGTAAGAGTTGATACTGACTGGCTTCGGGTAAACTCGCGGCTGCACGCGCAGCACTTTGTCTGATAATGGGATCATCGTCATCAGTCATGCCGGAAACCTTTTCGAGCATGCGTTGGGGCGCAATAACAACCATTTTCTCGACCAGCGCGGCCTCTTCCAGCGAGGGGAGACTCCCGTTGTTCAGCAGGTTACTGGCGGCATTCACAGCGGTGACATCCAGAGCTGATAAGCGCTGGTTTAAGGCTGCCCACTCGCCAAGGGTGTCTGGTGATGCGCCCTTTCTTTTTGGCCAGGCTTTCAGCGCGTTTGTCAGCCACCCTTCGGATGCATCTTCATGACATGTTTTACAGGGCGAGCTGCTATTCGGGTGTTTAGGACTGGGTCGGTGGAATCGGTGGTCACGACGCGCATCAACGCCCATATAGATACGCTCTGGCATATGGCAATCAAGGCAGTCTGCCCCTTCATGTCCATTAGTATGTTCAGGTGCTGCAAACACGGTTGGGGCATGGCAGGTACTACATACCTGAGCGCCCGGTAAGGGCGTTTTTCCTGTGTGAGGATCATGACAATTTGTGCAGGTTACTCCGGCTTCAGCCATTTTACTTTGTAGAAATGACCCCAGAACAAACACCTCTTCACGAATTTGTCCGTCACTAAAATACAGTGGCTCATTAAGCCCTTCCAATTGAAATTGCTGGTGATAGGGTTCAGTGCCTGAGGGCTCCTGTAGCTCGGACCGGCGGCTATGACAAGCTCCGCAGGTGTCCAGTGCCAGCGAAGGGCCTTGTGGCGACTGCTGCAGGCGAGCGATAGGATCACCATCACTAAAATGAAAGATAAGTTTTTCACCCAGGTCTTTTAAACCGGTATTATCAGAAGAATAGGTTTTGTCAGTAATACTCTTTATATGCTCCTGACCTGAGCCATGGCAACTTTCACAGGCAACGTTTGCGTCTGTCCACGTGGAGTGATACTGATTGGTTTCGCTGTTAAATTGTTTTTCAAAATTGGTAGTGTGACAGGCGGCACAACGGCTGTTCCAATTTTGATAATACCCGGTCCAGAAAAAGGGATGCTCAGGATCCGTAACACTTTCATCTTGCAGTTGATACCACCGCTGACCACCTTCAGACCGGGGCCGGGTATCCCAGGCAACATCAAACGCCTGTAAACGGCCTGGCTCGGTTTCCAGTAAATATTGCTGTAGCGGGCGGTAACCGAAGACATAGCGAACAGGGTAAGTCTGTTGCTTGCCCTGTTGGTTGAGAGTTTCTATAAAATACTCACCGTCTTGTTCAAAGAACCGCGAAGTGCGTTTGCCAAAGGTGTACTTAGTACCCGAGAAATCTCCTAGCACCACGTTTTCATCAGCACGCTGCATGCTTTGATAATGATCGGAGCTCAGCCATGCATCGCCCTGGGCTTTATGACAAGCAATACAGGCCTCTGCGCCTGCATAATTTTCGCTGGCATAGACAGAAGAATGACCGCTCACAAAAGCGAGGGCGATTGCCAGAACGAGCCAGCAATTTAGCGGTTTAATAGCAGACTCCGGGAGCTTACTCTGGACACAAACGGGAAGACTTTATTACATTTATCAAGCTGATTTTCAACTGGTTTGATACTGGCTGCGTGCGCTATTTTAACGTAGTAGTCTTTGCTCTGATGTTCGGGTGAGCACTGGCAAAATAGTTTTTACGTTCGTTAATATCTCTGTTTTTAATCGGGATTAAATTACCAGCCTACTGTTGCCTAGCTGCTGCGGGCGGAATAACTTCAAGTGTGTACTGTTGAGAGGCTATTGCCTGCTTGGTAGATTTACTGACTTCGCCGAGTTTCATCTGTGCCGGACCGGTAGGGTCGAGCAGAATAAACGGCATGCCGTCTATCATCATCGTGGTGTCTTTTGTGAGTGGTGTCATGGCGATGGCCAGTAAAGCATGGTTGCGTAACAGCACGAGTCGCATAGAGTTGTTTGGCAGGAATGCTCTTATTAGAGACGCAGTAAGTACTGACTTACTGTCGCAATCACCAAGATTCTGATTGAGCACCGCCAGCGGCGGCGAAAAACCTGAGCCGTTGCTGGAAACCCGGTTAGTCAGCTCATCGTAGGGGATGGTCTGTGCCCAGCTAAGCAGCAAATTAAGGTAAGAGCGCGCATTGGATTGCTCATCAACAATATCATACAGCGACTGGGCTAACGGGATCAGCGGCAGCGTGCTTTCTTCAATGTAGCGTATGTGATTGGGTTTAATTGCTTTTTGTAACAGAGGCGTTTGGTAATGCTGAAAGTACCGTTCGGTTAAGTAGTCATTCAGGGCCGTCTCCTGGGTTTCCTTTAACTCAGTGGTCAGCTCGTCCAGGCGTTTTTCATTTTTACCGCTTAAGCTGAACGCCAGTGAATCATGCCGGTTAATCAGTTTAAAACGAGCCTCCCGGGGATCAATATCCCGCGCAGCTTTGAGCAACTCTATCTCGACTGCCCTGAGTGCCAGTTGAGGATTGTAGTTAACCTGCTGAACAGGTAAGTGCCGGCTGCTGGCATCGGGCAGTAAAAATGAAATTTTACGGGGTCTGCTATCGTGATCGAGCCAGGCAAAGGTGTACTGGGTTCCCTCTGCTGTGGCTGAACGGAGATAAGCGGTTTGCTCTGCCAGGGCAACATTGAGCAAGCTGCAAAGCAGGTAGCAGCAACCAATAAAGCTGAGATATTTCATTGCGCGCAACTTAACCGAGTCATCTTTTAAGTGTAGCGCAATTTTTCAGCTAACGGACAGCCTAAGCAGACTGGCCCGCTTCAAACCAGTTAAGTTGTTTATGCAGGCTCACCACGCCGCCCACGATAATAAGCGCTGGTGGTTTTATTTCACCTAACTGTGGGTGGTCGGGCATATCGGCTAATGTACCGGTGATCACTTTTTGCTGGTGGGTGGTTGCCGATTGCACCAGAGCGATGGGCGTAGATGGCGGCAAACCATGTTTTATGAGTTGTTCACAAATAATCGGTAAGCCGGTGAGCCCCATATAAAACACCGCGGTCTGATTTGGCTGCGCCAGCGAAGGCCAGTTTAAATCGATGGTGTTGTTCTTTAAGTGGCCGGTGGCAAATACCACAGACTGCGCGTGATCGCGGTGCGTGAGCGGAATGCCTGCGTAACTACCTGCGCCGGCAGCAGCGGTAATCCCAGGCACCACCTGAAAAGAAATGCCCTCTTCTATAAGGCGTTGGATTTCTTCGCCACCACGACCAAAGATAAAGGGGTCGCCGCCCTTAAGCCGCACAACCCGGTTACCTTCCTTAGCGTATTTCACCAATAGCTGATTGATATCGTCCTGCGGAACCGTATGGATGCTTTTGGCTTTGCCAACGTACACTTTTTCGGCATCGCGGCGCACCAGTTCAAGGATTTGCGGCGATACCAGACGGTCGTAAACCACCACATCGGCCTTCTGCATCAGGCGTAGTGCACGAAAGGTCAGTAGGTCCGGATCGCCAGGCCCGGCCCCAACTAAATAGACCTGACCTTCGGTTTGTTTATTGGCGGCAGCGGCAGCGAGTGCCGACTCAAACTTTTGCTCAGCTCGTTCATTATTGCCCTGGGTGACTTCTTCGGCGATGTCGCCGTCGAGCACTGATTCCCAGAAATAACGGCGGGCGGTCACCGAAGAAAGCGTTGATTTAACCTTATTTCGGAACCTTTCAGAAAAAGCCCCCAGCTTGCTTATGTTAGCTGGAATTAACGATTCCAGTTTCTGCCGCATATAGCGCAATAAAACCGGCGCATGACCACCACTGCTCATGGCAATGACAATGGGAGAGCGATCAATAATCGAGGGCGTAATAAACCCGCACAATGGCGTGTTATCCACCACGTTTACCAGCAAGCCGCGAGCTGTGGCTTCGGCATGAATTTCTGCGTTTAGCGCTTCGTCGCTGGTAGCTACAAACACTACTCTTACATGGTCGAGATCTGAATTTTCAAAGGGACGTTGATGAAGGGAAACCTGAGCAGAGCTGGCGAGGTGCCTGACCGTACCACAGATTTCAGGGGCGACTACCGTTACCTGAGCTTCGCTTTTTAAGAGCAGTTCGAGCTTTCGAGCGGCCACTTCACCCGCCCCCACTATCAGGCAGGGCAGGTTCTGTGTATCAATAAATAACGGGAAGTAGCGCATATCAAACTCTCAGTGTTTCCAATTGCAGCTAGTGTGCCCCGTTTTTTATATTATTCAAACGAATAAAAAAGAATTTTTTAGACGTTAACGTTATTTACCCCGAGGTTTGCCTCTGCCTGCACCAGGGCCTTTACCTTTGCCTTTTGCTGGTGGCTTATCAGACCATTCGCGAAGTGCCAATCGCTGACCTGCAACACGGGTACCCTGTAAGGTTTGGCGGGTGTCTGCCGGCATACCTTCCGGTAAATCTACGGTACTGAAATTATCATAAATCTCGATAGCGCCAATGTGCTTGCTGTCGATATTGGCTTCGTTAGCAATGGCGCCTACGATATTGCCGGGCTTAACACCATGAACATGTCCCACCTCGATACGGAAGCGTTGCTTGCCTTCATCCGGGCGACGACTGTCTCGCGGTGACTTACGGCGTGCGTCACGGCCTCTGCCACCATCACGGTCGCGGCGGTTACCACCATCAAAGTCACGGTCACGACGGGGCTTGCTGTGCAGGTCCGGACGGTCAGATTCTTTTAGCAGTAACGGCTCGTCACCCTGGGCAATTTTTACCAGTGCGGCCAGTAATACTTCCGGGCTGGCTTCGATTTCTTCGCGCAGCATATCCACAATTGGTATCAAGTTTTCAATGCTGTCGTCTTTGGTGGCCTCTGAGATGCTTTGTTTAAAGTTGCTCAGGCGCGTTTCGTTTAGCTCAGTGATCGACGGAATCGGCATGGCTTCGATGGTTTGGCGGGTCGCCCGTTCGATCGATTGCAGCATGCGCTTTTCGCGGTGAGAGATAAACAGGATAGCATCACCGGTTCTTCCGGCACGGCCGGTACGACCGATACGGTGTACATAACTTTCTGTGTCGTATGGTACGTCGAAGTTAATTACGTGGCTAACACGTTCTACGTCAAGACCACGGGCTACTACATCGGTGGCAACCAGAATATCAATCTTGCCTTGCTTCAGGCGATCAACAGTACGCTCCCGGGCGTTCTGCGGAATATCACCATTCAACGGCTCCACATCATAACCCCGTGCGGCCAGTTTCTCGGATAATTCCAGTGTTGCGGTTTTGGTGCGCACAAAGATAATCACACCGTCGAAGGGTTCCACTTCCATAATACGCGTCAGCGCTTCAAGCTTGTGGTGACCGGCAACCTGGCAGTAACGCTGGCGGATAGTGCTGGCGGTACTTACCTTGGAGGCGATTTTGACATGCTTGGGATCTTTTAAATAACGCTCGGTTATTTTTTTGATTGGTCCGGGCATTGTTGCTGAGAACAATGCCGTCTGACGTTCTGCCGGAGCATGACTTAAAATGAGTTCTACGTCGTCGATAAAGCCCATGCGGAGCATTTCGTCGGCTTCGTCGAGCACCAAAAATTTTAGCTGGTCAAGTTTAAGTGTACCGCGTTTAATGTGATCGATAACCCGGCCCGGGGTACCAACCACTACCTGTACGCCACGCTTTAACTGGCGGATCTGGTTATCGTATGACTGACCACCATATATCGGCAGTACGCGAATTTTTTTAGAGAAGCTGGCATAGGCCTGAAATGCCTCGGCTACCTGAATAGCCAGCTCCCGCGTCGGGGCAAGTACCAGCAACTGCGGATAGTTGCCTTCGATGTCCAGATTGGCCAGCATGGGCAGCGCGAAAGCTGCCGTTTTACCGGTACCGGTTTGCGCCTGACCCAACAGATCGTGTCCGTTCAGTAGTAACGGAATACTTTCCGCCTGAATTGGCGACGGTTTCTCGTAGCCAACTTTCTCCAAGGCTTGTAAGATAGGCTGCGGAAGATTAAGGTCTGTGAAGGTCAGTTCGACATTTGTGGTCATTAAATTACGGATCCTGAATAACTCGGATGGTGCATAGCAGAAAAGCCAGCTGATTATTAAAACACTATTATAGGCCAATAGTAGCGTGGATACCACGTCTGATTGGTATTAGTCGCTGCAACAATACGGAAAGTCTGAGAATCATTTGCAAGGTAAGCTTTATGAAAAGAAAGTCATTTAATCGTAACGCGGTGTTAGCTGCTGTAATGCTGGGAATTTCCAGCCTGTCACTGACCGGCTGCGGTCAGAAAACCAGTGAAGAACACATGCTCGCAGCACGCCAGTTTGTTGAGGCGAAGGATAACCCGTCGGCCATTATCGAATATAAAAGCGCCATTCAAAAAGACCCGGAGGATCCCAACGCACGGTTTGAACTTGGCCAGCTCTATCTGCAACAAAAAGACTTTGCAGCCGCGGAAAAAGAGCTCAACCGGGCCTTGGATCTTGGCTATGAGGTCAGCGAAGTGCTGCCATTGATCACCCGGGCTTATCAGGAAACCAATTCAGAAGTCGCCTTGTCAGAGATTAACCACAACGTGGATGGTCTGACGCCGGTTAAACGGGCCGAGGTAACCTACTACAAACTGGAAGCCCTGCTGCGATTGGAAAAAACCAAAGAAGCCCGGGTCCTGCTTGACGATATTGCAAAAATAGATACATTGAGCGTGTACAAGGGACTATCGCTGGCGCTCGGTAAGGTTCTCGACGACGATTATGAAGGCGCATTACAAGCCATCAATACCCTGCACAAACAGGCGCCGCTGAACAAAGACGTGTTGATGCAACAAGCACGGCTGAATATGTACTTACGTAATCTGGACGCTGCCGTTACTGCTTATGATGCTTACCTGGATGTGGCGCCGGATGATACCGAAACCAAATTTATTCTCACCGCTATCCTGATGGATGCCAAGCGATTTGCAGACGCCGCGCCGTTAGTGGATGATCTGCTGGAGAAAAGCGCTACCAACCCTTTGCTCAACCAGTTTAAAGGCGTCATTGAAGCGCGTGAAGGTAATTTCAGTGTTGCCCTTAAGCACCTCGAAACGGCAATTCAGAATGGCCGCAATGATCCGTTGGCCCGTTTGTTAGCCGGCTTCAGTGCTTATCAGCTTGAAGACTATGCTGCCACCACACGCCATCTGTCGATGATTGCCTCCGACTTACCACCGTCTCATGCGGCACTGCGGATGCTGGCAAACAGCTTGCTGCAACAGGGCAAAAATGAAGAAGCGACCGATATCCTGGCCAGAGTCGATGGCGAAGCCGAAAATGATGCCATGCTGTTTTCCAAAGCCGGGTATCAGTTACTGCAAAGCGGTAACGTGGTCGACGCTAAGGCGATGATTGAAAAGTCGGTGCCTATTGCTACCTCGGCAGAAGACTTAACCCGTATCGGGGTATTACAGCTGTCGATTAACGATGCCGAAGGTCTGGTTAATCTGGAAGCTGCAGTAGAGCGTGCACCAGAACTCACTATGGGCCAGCAAACACTGGCCAATGCCTACATTGCTACCAGGCAGTTCGATAAAGCGCTGGAAGTGGCAGAAAACTGGCAGAAAGCCGAACCGCAAAATGCTCAGCCCTGGCTGGTGAAAGGGCAGGTTTACCTTGCTCAGCAAAACTACGAGGCCGCCGAGGCCGCCATTACCAAAGCTGAGGCATTAGACAGCAACAGCATAAAAGCTAAAATTCAGCGGGTCTCGCTGGCCATGGTGCAAAAACAGCCACAGCAGGCGCTGGATGCTATTAATCAGGCGCTCACTATCGACCCAACCGATCAGGCATCGCTGGCGCTACTTTACATTGTGCAAAAGCAAACCGACAAAGCCAACGAAGCGGTGAATACCATTCAGGAAGTGGTTGCCCGTCACCCGGACGACGATGTACCAAAAACCATTCTGGCCAGAGTCTATCTGGCCGAAAAACGGGTTGCGGATGGTATTGAGCTTATTGAGCAGGTCAAGCTTAACGACGATACGCCCGATTTATACTGGGATACCAGAGGCCGGTTATTGCTGGCGGGGTCGCGGATAAACGAAGCGAAAGCGCATTACGAGGCATGGCTGAATGAACAGCCAAATCATAAAACCGCTGTGCTGGGGATGGCTATGATCCTTGATTTGCAAAGCCGCTTCCAGAATGGCGTGGAGCTAACCGCCGGCTTTTTAGAAAAACGCCCGGACCGGCAAATTGAAATAGTCAAAGCGCATTTTCATGCCATGTTACGACAAATTTCGCAAACCGAAGCCATCCTTAACCAACTGTCGGAGCAGGAAAAGCAGTTGCCTTACGTTAGGGGGATCAGAGCACGGTTACAGCTTTACCGGGATAATCCAACAGCAGCCATTCCCAATGCGCTGGCAGCTTATGAGGCCATTCCGAATACCCGCAACCTGCTGTTAGCCATGGCTGCCCACGAAATGGCTGACCAGCCGGATAAGGCTTTTGAGTTGGTTACGGCATTCAGAGAAAACAATCCTGACAACACCCAGGCTATGTTGCTGTACGCAGAGCGCCTCATTCAGCGGGATCGCAGCGAGGCTATCAACGTGTATCGTCAGCTTGCCGAAAAACAACCGGAAAATGCCATCGCACTCAATAACCTGGCCTACCTTGAACATCAGGAAGGCATGCTGGATGCTGCCGAAGAGCATGCCAGACAAGCGCTCGAGATAGTACCTCAGGCGCCGGAGATTGCCGACACCCTTGCCCAGGTATTAATTGATAAAGGCGAAACCGAAGACGCGAAAGCGATTTACGACAGTGTAATGTCAGAACAGGTACGCAGTGATGAAATCTACCTTAATTACGTTGAGCTGTTGTTGAAAATGGACTTAACTCCGCTGGCTAAACGCCGTCTGGCCGATCGCATTTTTGATGCGGCCGATTCCAAAGCCCGCGTAGCCGAGCTGGAACAGCAATATAACCTTTAAGCTTTATTGTGGTGATACAAGTGTCGACTTGTATCACCACCTACCCAATGGCTGTTCAGCTTAGCAGCCAACTATCGCCGGGATCCGGCAGAATGCCCTGACAACACTCAACCTGCTCCTTTTTTTGTGCCATGATGATAAGTGACACGACAATAAAAAAGAGAGCACTAATGACACTCATCAAATCACTACTCACGCTGACGGTGGGAATTACACTGCTGGCATCGCCGTATGGCCATGCTGAAGATTACGGCCGCGCCATCGAGCCCGATAGTACCGTAGTAACCGAACATAAAACGACTATTAACGGTGACAGGGTAAACTACACTGCCACTACCGGAACCCAACCGGTTTGGAACGACGAAGGTGAAGCAGTGGCCGCCTTGCATTATACCTATTACAAGCGCAGTGATATTAAAGACGACAGCACCCGCCCGCTGGTTATAAGCTTTAATGGCGGACCAGGCTCTGCCTCGGTGTGGATGCACATTGCCTATACCGGTCCGGTTATCCTGAACATTGATGACGAGGTCTTTTGCGCGTATACTGGTGTCTCGTTGAACGACTTGAGCGGGAGCGTTGATGAAGCCGCTACTGTCCGTTTAAGGGCTGTCATTGAGGTCTTCGAAAGAGTTGAACCTTGGTTTGACTCTTCAACAGAAGCTTGGTCATGGTTCACATCTAAACCCTTGGTTGGATTCGGTAGTAAAGTACCTGCTGATGTTATTCGTGAGTACGGTGCTCAGGGTGTCGAATCACTCATGCAATTTGTTAAGTCAAAAGACCTTGGCGGTTTTGAGTAAACCACTTTGGATAGCAAACAACCTTAATGTCGTTTCGATAAAAACCAAATAGGACACCCACATTTAATTGAAACCAAAGCCGTTCAGGCGGTTTATGCATTCAATGGGTCAGCCACTGGTAGATGCGGTAAACAGATTTTGTTTAGCAGCGGTAATCATTATGTGCATAGCAAAAAGTATTTACCCGATGCTACCTATAAGGCAAATCACTAAACCAAACGCGCACAAAAAGAATCGTGAAATCGAAATGTTTTGCAAACAAATTTGATTCCGACATTCCGCATCAAATTCAGGAATAAATCTCTTGGTATAATGTGCCAAGTACATCAATGATCACCTGCTGGCGCTCCTGTTTGTCTGTGATTACGG
>MDTF01008738.1_pt1 | contig 58934 bp, 56 predicted proteins | sample 811191 | NCBI WGS metagenome assembly MDTF01 (sample SAMN05326649, study PRJNA326480) | marine metagenome | isolation source: seawater | place: Southern Ocean | collected 2011 | reverse complement strand
CGAAGGAAGACCTGCAAGACCCTATAGCGACCGGAATTCTGACCGTCCCCAGAGAAACTTTAATGACAGAAGTCAGGGAGGGCGGTCAGAAAAGCCAAATAGAACAAACTCATCATATCAAAGAAAAGACACATTTAATTCCTTCAAACCAGCTGGAAAGCTAAATTTTAGGACAGCAGAAGAATACGCTCCTGACAACGGAGCAATGAGACTTAATCGTTTTCTCGCTCATGCTGGAGTTTGCTCAAGAAGGGAAGCCGATAATCGAATAGCCGATGGGTTAGTGACAGTTAACGGTTCTGTGATTATCGAAATGGGACATAAAGTAAGTGCAACTGATGAAGTTCGTTACGGTGGTGAAGTATTGAAGTCGGAAAAAAAAGTATATGTATTACTTAATAAGCCAAAGGGATTCATTACTACAGTTGACGATGAAAGAGCCAGAAAAACAGTAATGGATCTCGTTTCCAATGCCTGTTCTGAAAGAATATACCCAGTAGGACGTCTTGATAGATCTACCACTGGAGTGTTGCTTTTAACAAATGATGGATCTCTCGCTAAAAAACTGACACATCCTAGTCATGGTGCCAAGAAAATATATATGGTGACTTTAGACAAGCCTTTTCACACTGGAGATCTAGCTAAGCTGAGAAATGGAATTGAGCTCGAAGATGGAATTGCTCAAGTTGATCATGTTGAATTTGTCAAAGAAAATGACCAATACACTCTAGGTGTTGAAATACACATTGGTAAAAACCGAATCGTCCGAAGAATGTTTGAGTCATTGGGCTATGAAGTAACGAAATTAGATCGTAGCTCTTTTGCTGGATTAACTAAAAAAAGCTTAAACCGCGGTCAATATAGAATTCTAAACTCTAAGGATCTATCCTTCTTAAAAATGCTATAAAAATGCGTAAGCCTATTTTTATTCTCGGCGTAATTCTTGGTGCGGTGCTGGTAGGAATTCTGATACTATTTACATATTTAAAAATAAATTCAAACTCAATTCAAGACAGACTTCTTTCTGTAGTCAACGAACGTCTAAATGTTCCTATTTCTGTCCAAAGCCTTGAAATAGATGTGGTTAAAAATTTTCCTAACATTTCATTGAGACTCGAGAATGTATTAATTGAAGACCCGTTAAAATCCGAAAATAGCGATACACTTTTATTCTGTGAAAAACTTTATGCTGAATTTGGTCTCTTTTCAGTTTTAAAAGGAGAGACAATATTGCGAAGCATATCAGCTTTTGAGGGAGAATTAAATCTTAGATGGGATAAAAATGGGGTAAATAATTATTCTATTTTAAAAAAAGACTCAAGTAATTCTAATTCCTATATTAACTTGAAGGAATTGACCCTAATGAATACTGCTATCACAATTAATGGTCTTAAAGAGTCTGAATTGCACCACCATTTCATAGCAAAAAGGATCAAAATATCTGGAGTTCTTGACAAGAGTGATATCAATGCCAAAGCAAGCTGGGAAGTTTTTGTTCCAGACTGGAATGATCAAAAAGTCTTTATTTCCGGCTCGACTGAATTTTATTCTAATTCTAATACAGATAGTATTGAAATTAAGAATGGTGAACTTGAATTAAATGATTGGAAACTAAAATTGGACGGGTCAATAGCAAATCAAAAAGGAGTTTGGTCGGTGTCAGGGTCGGGGCTAGACATGTCTCAATTGATTGGTTTATTGCCAAAAGAACTAATGCCATCACCTGAAACCTTCAGAGCAGATGGTGATCTTGATTTAGAATTGAGAATCAATACTAATATTTCAGGAACTCACTTAAAAGCTGAAGGCCATTGGACTAATGGATTTATAAATGCGGATAATTCATATTTCATCGGAGATGATATAAAAGCAGATATTATTTATGACAATGGACGTCTTTCATCAAAAGAGTCTTCATCTCTAATTATTAAAAATATAACATGTAAATCTCGAGGTTCTAGCCTAGGCGGGAATCTTCGCTTAGATAATTTCATATCACCCGAATGTAAAGCCTCTATAAAATTTGATTCAAAATTTATGGATCTTATACATTGGCTCGAATACCCCACTTGGAAAGGAAGCTCCGGAAGTCTCAATGGTCAAATTGAATGGCAACAAAATTTTAAAGATTTTAAAGAATTAGTTAATAATGGTCTTTGGGGAGGTAAGTGGTCAGGTACTGTCTCAATTCCAAATGCCACTTTGGAAATAGAAGGAGCTGAAACGTCAACAGAAATATCAGAGGTATCGACTTTACTCAATGGCCATGACATGGATATTTTAGATGGAACAATTCAAACGGCAACAACAAAAGCAAGAGTAAGAGGGGTAATACAAAATTTATTTAACGATAAACATGAGCACTATGAATTGCAGATAACAGGTTCGGAATGGAATATCGAAGATATTTTGGATTGGACAATATGGAATGCAAATTTCACAGGAAGAAACTCTGAGTCTTTTGAATCAGGTTATGATGTAATTGTTGCAGCGGATAGATTAACATATGAGAAATTCATTGGGACAGACTGTAGCTTCAGAGTGAAAGGAAAAGGTCTTGATGCTAAAACAAATGACTTTTTTATAAGACATTCTGGAGGAACTGTATCTAGCATAATAGAATGGCGTCCATTAAAAAAGAATCAGAGTCAACTTCGTTTTAATAATGTCCTAAAAAAAATAAACCTGAAAAACATATTGCAGTCATTTGATAATTTTGACCAAAATTATATTACCGACAAAAATATTTCAGGAATTTTAAACGCGCAAATGAAGCTTCGATTAGATCTAGATTCTAATATGGAAATACTAAATGAAAAGATCATTGCAGACGTTGATTTCAGTATTAAAAAAGGCCGTATTATAGGATTTGAACCCCTAAAAGAATTATGGCGATTCTCAGAAATAGATGAATTAAATGATGTTCAATTTGGGACAGTTAGAAATCGAATACGCATCTCCGACAAGGTTATTATAATCCCTGAAATGACACTAGAGAACAACGCAGTCACTCTCAAAATTAATGGAAAACATGGATTTGACAATTACATAGACTTCTTGATAAAAATGCAGCTAAAAGATATTGTGGGAGGCAAGAAGCGAAACAGATCTAAAGCATTAGATCAATTTATAATGGAAGAAAAAACTAACGAAAAAGTATGGATTCCAATCAAAGTAATTGGTCCGTCTGGAAATTTGAAATTTAATATAGACACAAAAAAAATTGGTGAGGAGGTGAAATCGACTTTAAAAAATGACTGGAAACAACAAGGAGAAGATTTGAAAAATATTTTTCAAAAGACGGAAGAGATAAAAAAAGAAACGCAAGGATATGAATTTGAATGGGAAGAAGAGCCAGATACAAATCGTTTATTCAATCGATCTGATCGTTCGATCAATAATTTGTAAAGTCCTTGAATAAGGTTGAGTTGAAGACATTTTAAAACATACATTTGATCTATGCGAAAGTTATTTCTTTTATTTTCGATGCTACTTTTTAGCATTTCATCAAAATCACAAACCAACCCCAACCCTTTCAATGATTGTGGTATTTATGCTGCAGATGCTTTTACACCAAACCAAGATGGTGTTAATGATCAATTTCAGGTAATCATTCAAGGCGACTGTAATCCGATATCATATCATTTGAGGATTTTTGATCGTTACGGTCGAAGAGTCTTTGAAAGTATTCAACCTACTGAATCTTGGGACGGGAAATACGATGTATCTGGAAGACAATTATCAGAAGGTGTTTACATGTGGCACCTTTTAGCCAACTACATGGTTCCAAATGAGACTGAATCAATGCGAATAGAAGAAAAGGGGAGCATAGTCCTGTATAGATAAAAACCTTTCAACCCGACAAAGTTTCTTTTTCATTTTTAAGCTGAACAATTAAATGTCTCATATTTTTAAATTTGTTCTTTTGTTGTTTTTAACCATTTATTGCTGCAATTCAATTAATGGTCAGCCTTACAATATTGAATTTAAACTTGAGATCTCTGAACGAAACGCCCAAAGTTTGACTTCATGTGCTAAATGGATGATTTCTTTGAGAGATGAAAACGGAACAGTACTAGATCAAGAGGCCTTTCCTTTCAGGGAAAGAAAACAAATATGTCCAATTCAAGTATCCAACTATGGAGTTTACACGGCATATTTTTTTTTGGACTTAAATAATAATGGCAAGTTAGATCAAGGTGTTTTTGGTCAGCCAAAAGAGCCATACGCTTTCTCGAACAATGCAAGAAATTATTTCGGAAAGCCATCTATCACTTCTCAAAAATTCAATTTTTTTAACAAGGACGTTGAAATTTATGTGTTATTAAATTATCACTTTACAGGTCTATATGATTAAGAACCCTTTCAAGGAGTCTAGAAAAGCTATTGGCTTCTCGGCGTGAACCCAGTGCCCCGCATCCGGTATACTCTCGAGTTGAGCCAGTGGAAAATGATGCATTATACCTGCCCAATCTTGATCAAGAATATACTCGCTTTGCATTCCTCGAATAAACAAAACTGAACCAACAAAACATTTATCAACAGCTAACCCCTTCCCTATTCTGCCTATCTGTGCTTCAATAATGGGTAAATTAAATCTCCATCCCAATTTTTTGTCATTTTTCCATTTTATATTCTTTAAAATGAATTGTCGCAAACCCCATTCTGGAATCAGCATTTCTAAAGCCCTGTCCGCTTCAGCTCTACTCGTTATCCTTTCAAAGTTTAAAGTATGCATTGCCTCTATTATATGACCATGCTGAACTGGATAAGACTTAGGCCCTATATCTACAATCACCATTTTCTCTATATAGTCCGGGTATTTAACCGAAAACTCCATTAAAGCCTTCCCTCCCATGCTATGACCAATCCACATAATTGAACGATGCTTTCTGAGATTACTTTCCACATATAGTTTAATATCCTCTGCCATGTCTTCATAGGTATGTGAACTAGTATGAGGTGAACTACCATGATTCCGCATGTCCAGAAGATGGACCTCAAATCCTAATTTTGCCCATACTCTAGCATGAGACCCCCAGTTATCTCCCATTCCAAATAAACCATGTAAAATCACAAGGGGAGCCCCACCTTTACCGATAATTTTAGAGTTTAGGTCGACTATCATTATTGTCTTCTAATCTTATTGATATGTGCTAATTCAAGTTTATAAATATATCGTTGAATAGTATTTTCAAGTCCTAAGTAAATAGCATCTGAGATTATCGAATGACCTATACTAACCTCTTGAAGACCATCGAGAGAAGCCGCAAAGAATTCTAAATTATCTAAATTAAGATCATGTCCAGCATTTATTCCTAAACCATTTTGCCTGGCGATATTACCAGCTAACACATATGGCTTTACAGCCTCATCTTTATTTAAAGTGAAATTCTTAGCATAGTCCTCAGTGTATAACTCAACCCTATCAGCACCGAGCCTTCCCGCAGATTCAATCATTGATTTATCACATCCAATAAAAATGGAGGATCTGATGTGATTGTTTTTTAATTCTTTTAGAACATCCTTCAAGAAGTCGAAATTATCAATGGTATCCCAACCAGCATTACTAGTCAAAATGTTTGGACCATCTGGAACCAAAGTAACCTGATCAGGATTACACTCAATAACTAAGTCCATAAATTCCTTGTTAGGGAATCCTTCAATATTAAATTCTGTTTTGACTATATTTCTCAATGCACGAGCATCATCATAACGAATATGACGTTCATCTGGGCGTGGGTGAACTGTAATGCCTTGAGCTCCAAACTCTTCACAGTACTTAGACGCTAGGAGAACATCAGGAATATTGCCTCCTCTTGCATTTCTAAGTGTAGCAATCTTGTTAATATTAACGGAAAGACGAGCCTGTTTATCGATCATAAACCAATATTATTTAAAGCATAAAACATAGTCTGGATACCAGACTGTAAAGTTATTCATAATTCATTCTCCGTCCCCTCTTTTGGCTAACTTAGCTGTAACTATGAAATGGCACCAACTCATCAGTAAAGAAGTCAATAATATTGAATTAAAAAGTCTAAAAAATTCAAATATTAGAATTGAAAACGAGATGGCATTTTACCCTGTAACTGAAGATGGACATTACATTGGGATGTTAGGGCAGGATGATAAAATCATTCATGTTCCTGCTCTGCAAATCAAACAGCATCCTCTTGAAGCATTAAATATCGCTTGTAAATGGGATATAGATTGTATTCCTGTTTGTCATAATGATCTATTTAAAGGGGTATTAACTTTAAAAAACTTAATCAATATTATTGGACAAGACTGGTCTTTTACCACTCCAGGATCGAGTATTTTTTTCGAAAGCCCATCGAATAATCCTTTTTCTTCAGATTTAATGAGTTCAATCGAATCAGAGGGAATTCGTGTGCTTTCTTTTTCATCAAATTATAGCGAGGAAAAAGAAAAGTTTATGAATTTCATAAGAGTTGATAGTATCGATCCATATCTAGCAATAAAGACATTAGAGCGTCACGGATATAAATTAATTGATCACTATCCAAAAGGAACCAGAGAAGCTGAAATAGAAGAAAATTTAGAGCATTTGACACATTTTTTGAACATCAAATAATATGAAACGAATTGCAATATTTGGAAAGCGAATCCCTGACGAAGTTCAAACTTTTGTAGAAAGGACGATCGAGTCTTTAATGGAGGAAGGGTGTTCAATTCTAATTTACCGTGGATTTCAACGCCGAATAAATGAAAATTGGAATCTTGATTGGAACTTTCATGAATTTAAAAGCCGAGAGGACATTCTAGAATTAAAGCCTGATTTCTTATTAGTGGTTGGAGGTGACGGGACCCTCCTTGATGCAACAACACTAGTCGAAGGGACTGAAATCCCGATAATAGGACTAAATACTGGAAGATTAGGATTTTTGGCGAATATCACAAGGGATGAAGCTCCACTTGCTTTAAAATCAATTTTAAATGGCGACTATAGTTTAGATGAGCGAAATGTTCTTGAAGCAAGTACGAGTTCTGATGGAGCAATACAACCAAATTTTGCCTTAAATGAAATTGCTGTTAGTCGCAAAGGGACAACTAGTATGATATCCGTACATGTTTATTTAAATGGATTGTTTTTAAATACATACTGGGCTGACGGCCTTTTAATTTCTACTCCAACAGGATCCACCGGCTATAACTTAAGCTGTGGTGGCCCCATTCTTCTTCCCGGATCCAATAATTTTATTATAACACCTATAGCTCCGCACAACCTTACAGTCCGGCCTTTGGTTATACCTAACACCGACACTATAACGTTAAAAATAGAGGCAAGAGAAGGAAATTACTTGGCATCTTTAGACTCTCGCGTTTTTACTTTAGAGTGTGATACAGAATTGACAATAAAAAAGTCTAATTATCGTTTTAAGTTAGTGAAAACTGAATACTCTGACTTTGCCTCAACGTTGAGAAATAAACTGCTTTGGGGACAAGACAGGCGTAACTAAACTCTGCAATTTGTATCTTCACAAATCTTAAAATTATGTGTAAGAATAAGCTCTTTTTATTGTTTTCAATTTTTGTCTTTAGCCAAAATATTAAAGGACAAATGTCTCAAGAACTTTCCTTGGGTTTTGGACTTAATCAACTCATTGGAGACGTAGGAATAAATAAGCTTCAACTAATTGACGGCTCTAGAAATTTAAATTATAGGAATCAAAGTCATTCACATTATGCCTTTCATATTGGACTTAGTCAAGGAGGTCTGTATGCAGATGATAGACTTTCGAATTACAAGGAGCGAATAGAAAAAAATATTGTTGTCAGATCACTATTTCAAAGCATCAATACTCGATTAGAGATTGATTATTTTCCTCAATTAATACCTTCTTATAAATTTCAACAAACACCTTATATTTTCGGGGGTGTAGGACTAATGTCATTTACTCCTCAAGGAAAGTTTGGATTGGATTGGATAGATTTACAGCCACTAGGAACAGAGGGTCAAGGGACAATTTTAAGTGACGAATCACCTTATAGCACCAGAGCATGGACATTACCCTTTGGAGTTGGCTGGAGAGCTCAATTAAATAATGTTTGGGTAGTAAGTGTCGAGGCCAATTGGAATCTAACAACATCTGACTATTTAGATGACACCCATAACCTCTATGTAGACCAGATAGTCCTCGAGAATGAACGCGGGAGTCTATCTAGCTATTTCTCAAACCCAAGTGATAACATATTTATCCCGGGAACTCCACGTGGAAATCCTCAAAATAATGATTCCTATTTCACTTTAAATTTTAGTTTTGGCATCCATTTAGAAGCATTTATGGAACAATGCAGTGACTTTATTCACCGATGAGTAATGTTGTGCCGAAACATATTGCCATAATAATGGATGGAAATGGACGCTGGGCTAAACTTCAAGGTTTCTCTACGCGAATTCGAGGTCACGAAATTGGAGTAACTGCACTTAGAAATTCCGCAACATATGCATCCGAAATTGGAGTTAAATTTTTGACAGTCTATGCCTTTTCTGAAGAAAACTGGGGCCGGCCAAAATCAGAAATTGATGCATTAATGAGCATTTTAGTGAGAAGTCTAAATAAGGAGCTTGACACCCTTCAAAAAAATGGGATCAGGCTGAATTCAATTGGAAATATAGATAGCCTTCCGAAAAAATGCAGGAAAGAGTTGAAAGAGACGATTCAAGCTACTTCGTCAAATAAATCGATGACTCTAACATTGGCTCTGAGCTACGGAGGAAGGCAAGAAATCATTCATGCAGCAAAAAAAATTGCGAAAAAAGTACTTGATGGAAACTTACAAATAGAAGATATATCTGACGATGTTTTTTCACAAGAATTAAGTACTTATAACTTGCCCGATCCCGATTTAATGATTCGAACAAGTGGTGAACAAAGAATTTCAAATTTTCTTATTTGGCAAAGTAGTTATACGGAATTAGTATTCCTTCCCGTACTTTGGCCTGATTTTTCAAGTATACACATGGAAGCTGCAATAACAGAATATCACGAAAGACAACGAAGATGGGGAAAGACAACAGAACAATTAAAAGACAGCAAGTCGTAATATGAAAAAAATTACACATTTAATCTTAGCATTTTTACTTTTTGTGTCCACAAATCTAATTTTTGGTCAGATTCAAATTACTGGTATTATAAAAAATTCCTCTACTAATGACGTGATACCTTTTGCGGCAGTTAAAGTAAAAGAATCTACAAATTCTACAGTTTCAAATATCAAAGGAAGATTCGATATTAATGTTGAAGCAAACTCCATTATTGTATTTTCATCGAAAGGATTCAATACGCAAGAAATATTAATTGCAAATGACTCTCAAGAAATAATAGTTCTGTTAGAAAAAAAGAACTTAATATTTCAAAATAACATTTCAAAAGAGAAGGAATATTCCAAAGCAGATAATGAAAAAAAAGATCTAAAGAATCAGTTACCTCAATCTACTGGAATACAATTGGGATCTCCAATCGAACTTAATTCAGATTCAGAATATGAGATAGGTGGAATTCAAGTCACAGGAGCAGATCAACTAGACCCAACAATGGTTGGGCTCCTTTCTGGTTTAAATGTTGGAGATAAAGTTCGATTCCCATCAGATAAAATCGCCAGTGCAGTGCGCAATCTATGGGATCAGGAATTATTTGATGACGTTCAACTTTTTGTTGTTCAAAAGATTGAACGCGTCATTTATTTAGAATTCCGCTTAAAAACATTACCTAAATTGAGCAAATTTTATTTTACTGGAGTTTCCAAAGGAAAACAGGATGCTCTGCGTGAATTACTTAATCTTAAAAGAGGAGTATTTATCTCCAAGAATATTCAAATAACCTCTGTTAATGCCATTGAAAAGTACTTTACAGAAAAAGGATTTATTGATGTAAAAGCGAATATCACCTCATCACAAGACAGTCAACTTCTTGATGGGATTATTTTAAAAATCGATGTAATCCCTGGACCCCGTTTAAAAATTGAAGAAATAAACTTTATTGGCAACAACTCAGTCTCTGACAAGAAATTGAGAAAAGCCATGGATGACACACATCGATTCAGATGGTGGAATATTTTTGGCACATCTAAGCTTCTTGAAGATAAATTTGACAGCGACAAACGTCTTTTAATAGAGGCATATAATGAAGCTGGATTCAGGGATATGCGAATAACTTCTGATACTGTTTATAGGACTATTGAAGATAAACTTATTATCGAAATTCGAATTGATGAAGGTCATCCTTATTTTTATAAATCAGTATCATTCTATGGCAATAGTAAATATGACACTGAAGTGCTACAAAGTATTTTAAAAATTGAATCTGGAGATCAATTTAATTCCAAAGCCCTTTATACAAAAGTTAATGGTGACCCTAACGGAAACGATATTTCTTCACTTTATCTTAATAATGGCTATCTATTCGCAAATATTATTCCTGTTGAAGTTAAAGTAGAAAATGATTCCATTGATCTAGAGATTCGCATTAGAGAAGGTAAACAGGCCAGAGTCAGAAAGGTAATTGTAAATGGGAATGAGCGTACCAACGACCACGTTGTTTACAGAGAAATAAGGACAAAACCGGGTGATTTATTTTCAAAGTCAGACATAATGCGTACGGTCCGTGAACTTGGTCAATTGGGTTATTTCGACCCAAGACAAATCACTCCTGTCCCAATCCCAGATCCTGTTACCGGAACTGTTGATCTCGAATATACAGTCGTTGAACAATCAACTAGTCAGTTGGAGCTTCAAGGAGGTTGGGGGGCGTATACTGTCGTTGGCACTTTGGGGCTGAACTTCAATAACTTTTCAGCGAGAAATATTTTTAATAAAAAGGCATGGCAGCCTCTTCCTACTGGAGACGGACAAACCATCTCCATTCGAGCCCAGACTAACGGGACATATTACAGCTCATACAATTTAAGCTTTACAGAACCTTGGTGGGGTGGGAAAAAGCCAAATTCCCTAACATTTTCGGCCTATCATAATTCGATGAACTATAATGGTCAAGTAATTGATTCTCTAGCTCAAAAAATAGGAATTACCGGAATTACTTTGGGTCAGGGGAAAAGATTACAATGGCCTGATGACTATTTCACTCTCTTTCAGTCAATAGAATACAAGAGATACAACATAAACAACTACCCCCTTGCCGGGATTGATTTTAAGAAAGGAATTGCTAATTCCGTAGCTTACTCTTTTGCTGTTCGCAGAGACAATCGAGATCTACCAATATTTCCTACACGAGGATCAAGTATTGCTTTTACCGTTGAAGCCACTCCTCCAGTATCCCTAGTTGACGGAAGAGATTACACGAAGTTATCCGCAACAGATAAATTCAAATTCATCGAATACCATAAATGGAAATTTACTGGAGATTATTATACTCAAATTGCCAAGAATTTCGTTATAAAATCATATTCAGAATTTGGCTTTTTAGGCTCATACAATAAAGACTATGGCCTACCACCATTTGAAAGATTTTATCTAGGTGGTGATGGATTGCAAAATTTTGTTCTAGATGGTCGCGAAATTATAGGGTTAAGGGGTTACACTAATTTCAGCTTAACACCAGATGGGGGGGGGGCACTTTACAACAAATTCACTGCAGAATTTCGATATCTCTTATCGCCAAACCCTCAAGCACAAATATTCGTGCTTGCCTTTGCTGAGGCTGGTAATAACTATGATAATTTTGCAGATTACAGACCATTTGAACTCAAACGTTCTAATGGTGTAGGCCTTAGAATATTTATGCCGATGTTCGGTTTATTAGGAGTAGACCTTGCATATGGATATGATAATATACCAGGATCCAACGGGCCATCAGGATGGCAAACACACTTTGTTCTTGGGCAACAATTCTAATTTAGAAATGATGAAGAAATACTTTTTGTTTGGCGCTTTGTTATTGTCTATTTCAACTTTTGGACAAAGGCTAGGGTATGTCGATACCCATATGATATTAAATTCAATCCCAGAATACAACCAAGCGCAAAGAGAAGTGGATAGATTAAGTAAAAATTGGGAAAATGAAGTTTCCGCACTGTTTGAAGATGCTAATGCTCTTAAATTTCAACTTGAGGCAGAAAAAGTTTTATTAACTCCAGAAATGATCATTGAACGAAATTCTTTAATTAATTCAACCAAAGATTCCGCCCGAGCTCGGCAAATTAAGTATTTTGGCCCTAAAGGTTCTTTGTTTTCGAGAAGAGAAGAATTAATAGCGCCTTTACAAGCTCTCATAGCAGGAGCGATTAAAGAAATAGCTAGAAAAAAAAAGCTAGATTTTGTATTTGATAAAGGCTCGTCTGTCAGTGTGGTGTACGCCAACGAGTCCAATAATATTACTTCAGACGTACTCCGACAACTTGGTTATTGAATTCACTACTTTTACATTATGAAAAAAACAATTACTCTATTCGTCATTGCGGCGATCACCTCTATACCTTCTTTTGCTCAGAACACGGTAGGACACATTAATGTTGACAGTCTTTTGGTAGAAATGCCAGATTACAAATCAGTAATGACAACTCTTCAAGCTGATCAAGCAAAGTTTGAATCAGAAGCTAAAGAAATGAATGCAGAATTAGAAAAAGGCGCGCAGACTCTGCAAGCTAATGCAGGAACATGGACTGAACTTCGCCAACGTCAAGAGCAATCTAGATTGCAAGAGGCGTACAATAATATTCAGGAATACATGAAAGGAGCACAACAGCAGCTGCAATCAAAAGAAATTGAGCTTATAACACCGGTTTTGGAAAAGTTGCAAAATGCAATTGATGAAGTAGCCAAAAGCTTAAACCTTGCATATGTATTAGATGCTTCTCAAAGCAAAGGAATAGTAATATATTCAAAAGGTGGAGTGAACTTAAAGTCCGCAGTAAAGAATAAATTAGATTTTTAATGAACAACTTAAATGGTCCAATTGGACTGTTTGACTCTGGAGTTGGTGGATTAACAGTTGCGAGAGCAATTGCCCGCAGACTGCCTAACGAAAGGATAATATATTTTGGCGACACCGCTCATCTTCCTTATGGTGAAAAATCTCCAGAGGCAATTAAATCATTTTCATTAAAAATTTCAAATCATTTAATAAAAAACGGAGCTAAAGCAATTGTAATTGCTTGTAATTCTGCTTCTTCTGTCGGATTTGAATATCTCGAAAGTAAATTAAGTGTCCCTGTTTTCAATGTCATCGATCCTTTAATTGAGGAACTAAAGAAAGTTAAATCTAGTGGGATCGGAGTTTGGGGGACTCGTGCTACGATTAATTCAAAAGTGTACGCTACAAAATTGAAAAAAGCCTTGCCCGAAACTTATGTTCATTGTCTGCCAACCCCTCTACTTGTGCCTCTGATAGAAGAGAATCATCTAAGTGGGGAAATAATAGACTCCGTTATTCAATATTATCTAAAAAAATCTAATATTAATCATCTAGAGCATCTTGTACTTGCATGCACTCACTACCCATTGATTTCGACTCAAATATCAAAACATTTGAATGCTAAAGTCACTTTAATGCGTACACCGAATATTGTTGCGGATTCAATCGCAATTAAACTTAAAGAGCGAGGACTTCTTCAAAAAGAAAAAAATTATTTTAATCACGATTTTTCAGTTTCAGACTATACTGACACATTTAAAAAGATATCTCAAGTTTTCTTTGGAGATGGAATTCAACTAAAAGAGAATAATATTTGGGCATCAACTAACGGCATCTGATACAATCTTAGCACTTAATAAGCATAAGGGAATACCGCCCCCAGGATGAGCCGATCCCCCGCAAAAATATAAGTTATTTAATGCTCTTTCATTTGGATGCCTTAGAAAGGCGGAAAAAATGGAATTACTACTAGACCCATACAAAGAACCTCTATCACTGCTTGTTTTAGATTCAATAAGCCTCGGGTCAAGGTAATCCTCACATTCAATAAAAGAGCTTATATCTTTGCCAAGTACTTGGAAAATTTTATCAATTATTAACTGTCTCGCTTTTAATCTAATTGAGTCCCAATCCTGGCCGCTATTGCTAGGTACATTAATCATGACAAACCAATTTTCTGATTTTTCTGGCGCATCATTGGGTATATCTTTCGATGTAATATTTATATAAACAGTAGGGTCGGAAGAGAGTGTTCTAGTCTCAAATAGACAATCAAATTCAGCTTTGTAGTCTTTACTGAATAAAATATTATGCAAGTTTAGTTCTGGAAATTCTGCATTAACACCCCAGTAAAATATTAATGCTGAAGAACTTCGCTCTTGAGATAATATTTTCAAAGGTTCCTTCAAATATGGAAGAAGTTTGCGATATGTTGGGGTCACGTCCATATTACTAATCACTAGGTCTGAAGGCAAAAAAACTTCTTTATTATTTCGAGTTACAGTTAATCCATTTGCTTTTTTTTTCTCTGAACTTATTCTACTAACCCGTTCATTAAAATGAAAATTAACACCTTGTCGTTCAGCCAGAGCTTTAAGACTATTTGTAATATCAACCATTCCTTTTAGCGGTAAAAATGTACCGATTCCAAATTCCAAATGCGGAATCATACATAAAGTGCCAGGTGCTTTATAAGGACTCGAACCATTGAAAGTAGCGTACCTATCAAAAAGTTGAATCATATATTTAGTTCGAAAGCGTCTACTGTGAACGGAATGCATTGTTGTGAATAATTTCAAAGAGGGAAGGAATGTTATCGTTTTAAAAATAGAAAACCTTAGATAGGTCTTTAATTTATGCAGAGATCGCTCTAAAAAAAATTCAGACGTTGAACGATACTGATTTTGAGCCATTAATAAATGCATACGTATAGCCATGGGGGATTCTCCCAAGTTAACTTCAGCCTCTGTTACAAATTTATCTATTGAAGCATGTGCAATTATCTTTTTCCCATCTTCCCAAAAATATCTACAGGACTCTTTTTTCTTTAAATAATTAAAATGATCCCTAGGTTCCTCATTACAAATTTTAAATAATTCATCTACTTTCTCCGGAAGAGTGAATAAACTTGGTCCCGCGTCGAATCGATAATCTCCCAATCGAATCTCACTTAACTTCCCTCCTGGATATGAATTTACTTCATGAACATGAACTTCATATCCTTTTCTAGAAATCCTAATGGCTGCAGCAATTCCAGCGATTCCAGACCCGATAACCCTAGCTACTTTTTTTCTTTTCTCCATGCTTCTAATCCTTTACGTACACTCCCGTTTTTTAACAATAGTTCAGTAGCTTGATCTTCATTTAAACCAGATAATGATTGAAGCATTTGAGAACCACGAACTAATAGCTTCTCATTGCTTAATTGCATATCGATCATTAGGTTGCCCTTTATATGTCCTAATTTTATCATCAAAGCTGTCGAAATCATGTTTAAAACAAGCTTTTGAGCAGTACCCGATTTCATCCGCGTACTTCCAGTAATAAATTCTGGTCCGACCAAAACCTCAACAGGGTAGGATGAACAATCAGCTATCGGTGAATTTAGATTACACACGATAGATCCAGTTACACAACCATTTGACTTCGCGGACTTTAATCCGCCTTCAACATAGGGAGTCGTTCCACTCGCCGCAATACCGATAATTGAATCTAGCTCAGTTATTTCATATGATTCAAGATCCTTCCAGGCCTGACGTGAGTCGTCTTCTGCAAATTCCACCGCACGACGAATTGCAAGATCACCTCCAGCTATTATTCCGTTAACCAGTCCATACCTTACTCCAAAAGTTGGAGGACATTCTGATGCATCCACTATTCCTATGCGACCTGAAGTTCCCGCCCCGATATAAAATAAGCGGCCACCTTGGATCATATTCTTAAATATTGCGTCAACTAATAATTTAATTTTCGGTATAGCTTTTTCAACAGCAAATGCAACTTTATGATCTTCAGAATTTATACCTTCCAATAAGGACAGGGTGCTCTTTGATTCTAACTCGCTAAATAAAGATTCAGATTCTGTAATCATAATTCTTGATACTATTTTATTTTTTTTAAAACAGCAACATAGTATCCATCAGAATGAACATTCGAAGGAGATATTCTTTCTTCATGTTTTAATTCAAATAAATCACCCTTTGATTTGAGGAATTCTCTAATTTGCAATTCATTTTCAGCTTCTAGAATACTGCAGGTAGCATAAACTAATAGTCCACCGGGCTTTAAACAAGGTGAAAAGGAACTGATAATTTCTTGTTGTAATTTTAATGTCTTTTCCAAATGTTCAGGTTTTAATTTCCACTTAACATCAACATCTCTGCGAATAACTCCTGTGCCAGAGCACGGCACATCAAGCAGTATTTTATCAGCCCATTCAAAATGCGTTTTTAAATACCCAGATCCACGAATTAATTTCGTGCGAATGCATTTTGCCCCAGAACGTTTTGCTCGCAATTCTAGCTCCTTAAGCTTGCTTTTCTCAGTCTCGAGGCACAAAATTTCACCAATATTTTTAATCTTTGAAGCTAAAGACAAAGCTTTTCCACCAGCACCAGCGCAACAATCTAGTATTCTATCACCGGGAACCGCTTCAAGAAAATTAGAAATAAGCTGAGAACCTCCATCTTGGACTTCATATAATCCCGATTTAAAACTTTGTAAGTTTTTTAATTGCTGTCTTTTAATTAAAACGATTGCTTCTGGCGTAATCTCAGAAATTTGAGCTTCTACATTCTCTTCAGCTAGTTGTAATAATACTTCATCTCTGCTAGCTCTAAGTGTATTAACTCTCAAAATTACATGAGCTTTTTTATTTAGTGCATTAGCCATAAATGGCCATTTTTTTTTAAATTGATTTGATCCAAGTTCATCTAGCCAAGCTGGGAAACTCTCAAAAACCCCAACTGGCGTATCAGATGGAATCAGCAAAGATTTATGGATTGCCCAATCCCAATAAACCTCGAATAATTCATTTAACTTTTCTCTTTTTAAAATAGGGGTTTCACCCTTCAAAAACCAGAGTAATCTCCACCATCTAATAATCTCATAAGAATGATGAGCTACAAATGCCCTATCACGAGACCCCCATTTTTTATTCGCCCGCAATGATTTATCGATAATTTTATCTGCATAAATAGTGCTGCTAAAAGACAAATGTAATATTTCCAGCACACCATTAACTAAGTTTTGGTGTCTTTTCATTGTTTCCAATTTTTGGGGTTCTGAAGCCGATAAAGGTCTTTATAAATTCCTATTTTATCCATAAGTTCAATGTGTGATCCTTGTTGAACGAGATGTCCGTTATCAAAAACTAAAATTCTATCAGCTAAATGAACAGCACTCAGACGCTGAGTAACAATCAATGTAGTAACAGTATTTAGCTGACTTTTCAAGGCTGATAGAATTTTAACCTCTGTGTCAGTATCCACAGAGCTTAGAGCATCATCAAATATAACGAGCTGAGGTCGCTTTAATAATGCCCGAGCTATGCTTAGCCGTTGCTTTTGACCCCCCGAAAGAGTAATTCCTCTCTCACCAACAATAGTATTGAAACCATCAGAGAAACTTTCAATATCTCCAGTTAAATTAGCTATTTCAGCAAAGAATTTAACATCCTTAAAAGAACTTCCAGACGCCCCAAAAGATATATTATCAGATATACTGTCACTGAATAAAAATGGATCCTGAGGCACTGTACCGATTGCTAAACGAAGTCTTTCTAAAGGCCAACTTTTTACATCAATACCATCGATAGAAATACTTCCATTTTGAGGGTCCATAAGACGATTAATCAAAGATACCAATGTGCTTTTACCTGACCCTGTTTTACCAACAATTACGACTGTTTCTCCCGCTTTTATCTTTATCGATAAATCTATAATTGCTTTTTTCCCACTTTGAGGATATGTGAACGAAACACATTTAAACTCTATCAATCCTTTTATCTCATTTGGAACTAAAGTGTTTTTAGCATTAATTATTTCAGGATCAATTTTAAGGAAATCATTTACTCTCTCCATCGATGCCTCTGCTCTTTGCACCATACTCATTATCCATCCGATACTTGCTATTGGCCATGTTAATAAATTTACATAGTAAATAAACTCTGCAATAACACCAGGACTCAGTCTTCCGGCAATTACTCCTTCCCCACCAATCCAGACAGCAATAAGAGTACTGGTGCCAACTAGTAATAGAAGTAAAGGCATAAATAATGCATTTACTCGGTAAAGTTTTTCATTTTTTTCAAAAGAAGTCAATGCACTACTAGCATAACGTTTTGTTTGTTCTTTCTCCAATCCAAATGCCTTAAGAACTCTTAATCCAGAAAATGTTTCCTGTGCCAAAGTGCTAATTGCAGACTGTTGTCTTTGAACAGCGTGACTTCGCAAATTAATTAAGCCAGAAACCTTATAAATACACCATACAAGTACTGGCATAGGGGCTAGAGTTAACAATGAAAGTTTAAAGTCCACAGAAAACATGAAAACTAGCGTAAGAATAGTGGCAAATGCTGTATTAATAGTGTACATCAAAGAAGGTCCTAAATACATACGGACCTTACTGACATCCTCTGAAATCCGATTCATTAAGTCTCCCGTACTATTTTTACGATAAAATGCATTATCTAATCTCTGATATTGATCATATATATCATTTTTTAGATCATATTCAATATGACGAGACATAACAATTAATGTTTGACGCATAAGAAATGTGAACAGACCCTTTAAAACACTCATCCCTAAAATCAGCAAACTATAGAGTATAAGAGAGTCTCGCAAGGCCTTATTTGCTATTTCTGTATTAGCACTTTCTGAAATAGAAATCGCTACTTTATCAAATGCTTCTCGTACATATATAGCAGGGTAAACAGCAAACCCCGCAGAGAGTATAACAAAAAAAATACCGCTAAATAAAAGCCACTTATATTTCCAGAAATAAGGGTTTAGAGTCCATAAGGCTTTCATAAATCAAAGGTAGTGTATGCCTCCATGCAAGTGCCAACTAGTAGCGCAGACTTATTAAAAATGATATTAATCTCATGTTGCTCAAAAAGAAATTTAAGTTTGTAAGACTCCTGGGTTATAAGCTCGTTCAATAGGTGAGTTATTTGAAGCCTCTATACCTGTAGAAATTAAAGATCTGGTGTCCTTAGGATCTATTACCGCATCAACCCATAATCTTGAAGCAGCATAGTACGGCGACATTTGATCATCGTATTTATCATGAATAGCATTGAGAAGGTTTTTTTCCTCGTCTTGAGTTATCCCTTTAGATCGAGATTTTTCAATTTGCAGAAGAACTTTAGCAGCTTGATCGCCTCCCATTACTGCGATTTTAGCTGTAGGCCAGGCAACGATTAAACGCGGATCATAAGCTTTGCCGCACATTGCATAATTTCCTGCCCCAAATGAGTGTCCAACAATAATTGTGAATTTAGGAACTACAGAATTAGCGACTGCATTTACAAGCTTCGCTCCATCCTTTATTATCCCACCATGTTCCGCTTTTGATCCAACCATAAATCCTGTTACATCTTGAAAGAACACCAAAGGGATATTTTTCTGATTACAATTTGCTATAAAACGAGCACCCTTATCAGCAGATTCTGAGTATATAACTCCTCCTATCTGCATTTCTCCTTTTGCGTTTTTAACAATTTTTCGATCATTTGCAACTATTCCCACTGACCATCCATCGATACGTGCATAGGCGGTGATTAATGTTTTCCCATAATCCTTCTTGTATTCAACTAAAGAATCTGCATCAATAATGCATTCCAATAAAGAATGCATGGAATATTGTTGGGCATCTATCGGCATGCGTTCATATAACTTATCAGCAGATAAAGGATTAATAGGATTTTCCCTATTGAATCCAGCTTTTGATGTATCTCCTAATTTATCTACCAGACTACGCATCAATGATATCGCTTCATCGTCAGTCTTAACTTTGTAATCAATAACCCCTGATATCTCCGCATGAGCCTTAGCACCTCCAAGACTTTCATTATCAATATCCTCGCCTATTGCTGCTTTAACTAAATAACTACCCGCTAAAAAGATACTACCTGTTCCTTCAACTATTATTGATTCATCGCTCATAATGGGCAAATAGGCGCCACCTGCGACACAAGATCCCATTACGGCAGATATTTGAGGAATTCCCTTGCTACTCATTACTGCATTATTTCGAAATATTCTTCCAAAATGTTCTTTATCAGGGAAAATTTCATCTTGTAAAGGCAAATAAACTCCTGCAGAATCAACTAAATAAAGAATTGGCAAACGATTTTCCATCGCAATCTCTTGCGCACGGAGGTTTTTCTTAGCAGACATTGGAAACCACGCCCCAGCTTTAACAGAAGCATCATTTGCAACAATTAAACAAATACGCCCTTTTACTTTTCCCATTATAACTACAACCCCAGCAGCAGGTGCACCGCCATGATCAGCGTACATTCCATCAGCAGCAAATGCACCAATTTCAATATGATCACTTTTAGGATCTAAAAGCAACTTTACTCTTTCTCGTGCAGTCAACTTACCCTGTGAATGGATTTTTTCTATTTTCTTTTCTCCACCACCTTTATAAATAATTTCTAAACGTCGGCTAGTTTCAGTTATTAAAGTTTTCATTCGTGAAGAATTTTTAATTTTATCAAGAGTTTAAGTATGCTAATATGAGACAGATTAATCTTCTCTAGGTTGATTAAGTAAAATCCATTCTGCTGATTTGATCCAAATTTGATCAAGCGGTGAGGGATCAGATAAGAAAAGAACCAACCTTAAGCCACCACTTATATTCTGTAAAAAAAGTGCGTCAGGTATGTCGTCACCCATTAGGTCTCCAGACCAAAAAAGCTCAGGAACGCAATTATTTAAAGAGTCCACAATTTGATCTCCAATATCTTGGGTGATTTTAAATTCATTATTTAAGCCACTGTGATACGTCACCAGCAAAGAATAATCTTTCAACCCTCCGCATGACCCTGGACCTGTTACTGAACCCATCGCATTTAAAGAAAATTTAACACCAATATTGTCTCTGGATAAATTTAGAGTCTTCCCAGGATTAAGAGAAGTGATTTTATTTTTGAAATCATCTATAAATCCAGTATCTAGAGACACAGGGCATCCAAAAAGAAAATGACTCCCTAAATCTCTATTGTGCTGAATATCAAATTCCATTTCGCTTTCTTCAGATTGAAATTGACTCAATACAACCTTAGGGTTTACATTTTCTAATTTCCAAACCCTCTCATCTTCTCTAAGCACTATAGCATACCACCTTAGAGACAGATCTATTTTTCTAATATCCCCAAAATAATTATAAGCCTCGGTGATAATCTGGTATTTATTAGCCTCGATCATTTTTATTCGTTTGAGCTCATCTCCAACCAGCCCTCCTTCCTCGAGCCAAAGAATATTTGAATCTCTTGAGTATCCTTGTCTTAGACTATAAATTACATTAACAAGGCTATCACGGGATAAATTATATGTCGAAGAGACCCATAATATTCGAATCAACTGATTATTAGAAAGACGATGCCAGCGCTCGTCAATATCCCTCAGCACATTACGATTGTAAATAGAATCTTGTCTCAACTTCAATAGACTATCAATTTGACTTATTGATAATTTGCTTTCAGCATTATTATCTATTTTAATATCACTTAAATGCTCTGAAATATTCTGACCAAAAATAAGTGGAGAATAAAATAATAATATTAGAAGAACTCGAAGCATTAATTATTAGTCTTTTTTCGCTTACGATACTTCTCCCATCCATAGTATCCTGCAACAAATAGAAGAAATGGATACAAGTAACTTTTTGGTTCACCTTTTCCATGAATAACAGTAAATAACCTTTCCATTCGGATCGAACTTAAAAACCCTTTCACAAAACTATCCTTTGACATAAAAATGAAAACAGGCTTTCCCAGTATGTGATCCTCGGGCACCATACCCCAATATCTACTATCCCACGAATTATGACGATTATCGCCCATCATCCAATAATAATCTAATGAAAAAGTATAAGTTGATGCTGCCTCACCATCAATATAATACTGGTCATCTTTAAATATCAAATCACGCCCCTCATAAACATTTATTGCTCTTCCATATTTTAATACAGTCTCATAATTTAAATCAACACTCTGCCCATGAGAAGGAAGCCAAAATGGGCCATAGTTATCGCGAGACCAGTTGAATATTATACTGTCAGAATGACCATCTGGATTGGGATAAGTAAGCATTGGCTTGATGTAATTCTCATTGTACCATATTAATGCCTCCGGAGTATCTTCCTTGAATAAGTTATTACCAGGAGTGTTCATACAAATAACAGTATCAATATTATTCTGTGTTTCGAAACGAGACAAAGCATCATTTGAAATTGTAATGATATATTCAGAGTTTGTAATCTGAATAACATCACTTAAATTTTGATTTGAAACAATTCTATTATCTAGATAATTAATATCGAAATCTCGCTTTAATTGCCTCGGATTAAATCCTTTACCCTTAGTTCTAACATAATAACTCCATTGCGGATTTGCTCGATCAGGAAAATTCTGTTGGTCATTATTAATAAACACTTGACGATCTACAATTGAAATAGTATCCCCCGGAGTTCCAATGCATCTTTTAACATAGTTATCTTTTTTATCCACAGGCCTTCCTGGGTCGACAGGGACGTTAAATACTACAGCGTCACCTCTTTTGATTGATGCAAAAGCAGGTAATCTTAAATATGGGAACTTTATCCAATTTAAATAGCTGGGTATACCAGTATATGGGATCAAATTATGCATCAAAGGAATACTGATTGGAGTATTTGGTATTCTAAGTCCATAATGCAATTTGCTGACAAATAAGTAATCGCCAACCATTAGTGACTTCTCCATAGATCCCGTCGGAATATTGTATGCCTCAAAAGTTGTCATACGAACAGCTCCTGCGGCGACTACGGCAAAAAATATATGGTTTATAACTAAGGGTAGCTTCCGACGTATGATAGCATTATCCCTGGGGACTAATACTAATTCCGACGTGTAGTTTAAATAACCTAGATAACATCCACCCGTAAAACATGTAAAAAAAATATGCTTATTATCTCGAAATCCAAAAACATGTAATAATTCATATGAAACTATAATAGACATTACATTATCTATAACCGGCACATAACAGAGTATTGACCACCAACGAGGCCTATCAGATATTCTTAGCATAATCACGGTTCGATAAACAGGAACCCAAGCCTCCCAATTAGCGCGCCCTGCGGCCTTAAAGAATCTCCATGTCAATAGTGAACTCCATAGATTAAGAAGAAGATAATAAGCGAATAAATCAATCATATATGCATATTTAATGGAAAATCGTTGACCATACAAAAATAGTATCAATATTCTATGCAATTAGCAAAGCATTCGATACCTTTAAACTATGGAAATTGATCGTGTCCCCGTTAGTGTTTATGCTGAAATGACTCCAAACCCAGCTGTCATGAAATTTGTTTCTAACAAACGAATGATCGAATTAGAGCATGTTGAATATCAAAATATTGAAGAAGCGAGCAACTCACCATTAGCAATCCAACTATTTCATTTCCCATTTGTAAAAGAAGTTTTCATCTCAAGCAATTTTGTAGCAGTTCAAAAATATAATGTTGTTGAATGGGAAACTGTAACACTTGAAATTCGTGAATTAGTTTTAGAATTTCTACAAAGTGGAAAGTCAGTACTTAATCCTGGAGATTCCATAGAAGCTAAAGATGCTCCTGAAAAACCTGCTCCTGATGTGATTCTAGCGGAATTGAGTGAAATTGAAGAAAGAATCATAGATGTTCTTGAAGAATATGTCAAGCCCGCTGTCCAGCAGGATGGAGGAAATATAGCATTTGTAAGCTATGAAAATAAAATAGTGAAAGTCCAGCTTCAGGGAGCTTGCTCAGGATGCCCGAGCAGCACTCTAACTTTGCAATCTGGAATAAAAAGCATTCTGCAGCGAATGCTCCCATCATTGATAGAAGACGTTGTTCCGGTCTGATAAAATTAAAGTACCGTAGAAATAAAATCAATTAAAAATGCCAACAATTCTACCTTTGAATGGCAATATACCGAGTGTACCGAAAAGCTGTTTTATTGCATCGACGGCTACTATAATTGGCGATGTATCTCTAGATGAAGAATGCTCCGTTTGGTTCAATGCGGTAATTCGAGGAGATGTGAACTCTATTAAAATTGGCAAACGAGTTAACATTCAGGATAATGTCGTCATCCATTGCACATACATGAAGTTTCCTACTGTAATTGGAAATAATGTTAGTATTGGCCATAATGCTATCGTCCATGGCTGTACTCTTCACGATAATATTCTAATTGGAATGGGAAGTATATTAATGGATGGATGCGTTGTGGAGTCTAACAGTATTATCGCGGCCGGGGCAGTTGTAACCGCAGGAACTCATGTTCAAAGTGGATATGTTTATGGAGGAATACCTGCAAAAAAAATAAAAAAAACAAGTTTAGATCTTTCAAAAAACGAAATTGAACGAATCGCAAATAACTATCTTTTATACAGTTCCTGGTATGAAGAATCATCTCACGATAAAAATAAAAAAAGTAAAGACTCAAAATAATAATTATCATATTTTTTCATGTATTCGATTAACCCAACAAAAACAAAATCATGGAAGGCCTTGATAGCTCATGCTGAAACTTCCAAAGGTTTACACTTAAGAGATTTACTCAAAGAGAAAAATCGTTTTGAATCGATGCATATAAAAGTTGACGATCTCTTAATTTTTGATTTTGCCAAACATCGTATTGATGAAACAACATTAAAGCTGCTTGAAGATTTATTTGATGAATGTAAAGTTCAAGAATCACTAGAAAAGCAATTTTCCGGGGTTCCAATTAATAGAACTGAAAATCGATCGGTTTTACACACTGCCTTAAGAGATCCGAGTACAGATCCATTAATTATTGACGGCAAAGACATTCGTGAAATTTCCAAAATAGAGTTACACAGGATGTATGACTTTGCAGAAAGTATTCGTGTCGGAAAAATTCGAGGTCACACGGGTAAAATATTTAAAAATGTAGTAAATATTGGTATTGGCGGATCAGACCTGGGGCCTCATATGGCTGTCGAAGCCCTCAAACCATTTTCAAATAGAAATTTGAAATTTCACTTTATTTCTAATGTTGATGGGTCTGATTTACATGAATGCTTACTACAAATTGATCCAGAGGAATCACTATTCATTATTGCATCTAAGACATTTACAACCCAAGAGACAATGGCCAATGCTCAGGTAGCTCAGAGCTGGTTGATTCAAAAATTAGGAGTCCATGATTGTATTGAAAAACACTTTGTAGCTATCAGTTCAAATTCCAAAAAAGTACTTCAGTTTGGAATAAAAAAAGAAAATACATTTGGCTTTTGGGATTGGGTTGGAGGAAGATATTCTCTTTGGAGCACAATCGGTATGTCTCTTTGCATTTCAATTGGATCTGATAATTATCAAAAATTTTTAAATGGAGCACATTTTATAGACAATCATGTAAAAGAAAAACCTTTTCGAGAAAATATTGCAAAAATAATGGCGGCTTTAGGTATCTGGTATCGAAATTTTATGAATGCTACCACGCATGCAGTATTACCTTATGACCAAAACCTTAACAGATTTCCGGCCTACCTTCAGCAAGCTGACATGGAAAGTAATGGAAAGTCGACGGATAGAAACGGTGTTGTTGTGAACTACTCAACAGGGCCAATTATTTGGGGAGAACCTGGCACAAATGGTCAACATGCTTTTTACCAATTAATTCATCAAGGGACTGAACTCATTCCCGCAGATTTTATAGCAAGTGTAGCTCCTCAACATCCACTTTATGCTCATCACTCAAAGCTTCTAAGTAATTACTTGGCTCAGACAGAGGCCCTTGCCGTCGGAAAACCTATAGCTACATCTCCTCATAAGGAGTTTCAGGGAAACCAACCAACCTCTACTCTTCTGTTCGATAGAATGAATCCTTTTTCTCTAGGAGCGCTGATCGCACTTTATGAGCATAAAATATTTTTCCAAGGAGTCGTTTGGAATATTTACAGTTTCGACCAATGGGGAGTGGAACTTGGAAAGGATATGGCGAAAACTATTTTGCCAGAAATCGAGGGAGATGATTCTGAACATATACATGATTCATCAACAAAAGGGCTAATAAATCACATACGAGTTTTATCTAACAAGACAGACAATAATTGAGCCTCTTCATCAGTCAATTTGATAGGCATTTTTTCTTTGTAAAAGTTATCTATAGCTCTTATCTGTCCTAAGATCTCAAGCCCGCGAAGAGTTAAGAATATTTCTGAAATTCGTTTATCCTTTTTATTCTGTCGACGTTCAATTAATCCCAATTTTTGAATTCTATTAATTAGTCGTGAAACATCGCTTTTTCGGTCTATTAATTTCTCACATATACTAGCAGATGACAGACCCATAGGATGCGCACCCCTCAATATTCGCAATACATTATATTGCTGAAAACTTATCTTATATGGTTTTAGAAGAGAGCTCATATTCTCCTTTAAGACATGGTAAGTATAAAAAATATTAATGACTGCCTTATGATGATCATTATGCCATTTTTTTTGTTGAATTTCCTCTTCAATACTCTTCATAAGACGAATAATTTCACACTTTCATAATGTCAGATTCTTTGAGGGAGACTTTTTTGTCAATAGTTGAATTAAAAGACTCAACAACCTTTTGAATATCTTCTTCGAGAGTTTTTCTATTGTCTTCACTTAGCCCGTCTTTTTCCATTCTTTTAGCTTCATCCATGGCTATTTTTCGAATAGAACGAATTCCGACTTTAGCATCTTCACCTTCAGCCTTGGAGACTCGAACTAATTCCCTTCGACGTTCCTCAGTTAATGGAGGAATGTTAAGTATAACTATTTCCCCATTATTCTGGGGATTTAAACCTAAATTACATTTTAAAATTGCTTTTTCAATATCTGTAATCATTTGTTTTTCAAATGGTTGAACAAAAATTGTTCGAGCATCAGGTGTAGATATATTAGCTACTTGACTAAGTTTCACTACACTGCCATAATAATCTATATTAACCCCTTCAAGCATAGAAGGATTAGCTCGCCCTGCGCGAAGCTTCAATAGCGCCTTATCCAGAAAAGATATAGGTTTATCCATATCTTCTTCAAGTGTCAACAAAAGAATTTCAACTTCTTCTTCCATAGTATTAATTAGCTAGATTACTGCGTTACTAGAGTTCCGACATTATTACCCTTGACCAAACTAAGAAGATTGCCTGGCTTATTCATGTCAAATACAACTATTGGTAATTTATTTTCATTACTTAAGGTAAATGCTGTGAGATCCATAACGTTTAAACCCTTTTTAAAAACTTCCTGAAAAGAAATAGTGTCATACTTCGTTGCAGTTGAATTTTTTTCTGGATCGGAATCATATATGCCATCAACTCTAGTTCCTTTTAAGATAACATCAGCTTGGATTTCGATCGCTCGCAGTGTCGCCCCTGTGTCTGTCGTGAAATAGGGATTTCCCGTTCCAGCAGCAAATATAACCACCCTACCTTTCTCTAAATGTCTAATTGCACGTCGTCTTATAAATGGCTCACAAATTTTATCCATCTCAATCGCTGATAACAATCTTGTTTCAACTCCTAAAGATTCAAGTGATGACTGAAGTGCCAGGCCATTTATAACCGTAGCTAGCATTCCCATATGGTCTGCCTGAACACGGTCCATACCTTCGCTGGCTCCTTTAAGACCGCGAAAAATATTTCCTCCACCAATGACAATACCCAGCTCTACGCCAGTTTCTACTGCCGTTTTTATTTCCTTAGCATACTCTGCTAGACGGCCAGTGTCAAAACCAAATGATTTATCACCCATCAAAGCTTCACCACTAAGTTTAAGAAGTATTCGTTTGTATTTCATAATCACATATTCACCCAAAGATAGGATTCAAATGCGATGATATGAGATCAAAAAAAACCGCGCAATGGATTTTATACATGCGCGGTTTTTAGTAAATTTTTTATTGAAGCAAATTTAAACTCCTAATCCTACCCGACGGTAACCGGTAACCTGGGCACCTTCTTGTATGCTACCAATGTAGCTTTCAACAGTTTGCTTACTATCTTTAATGTAAGATTGACCCACCAATGTGTTTTCTTTGAAAAATTTTCCGAGTTTACCTTGAGCAATACGGTCTACCATTTCTTCTGGCTTACCTTCCTGTCGGATCTGATCTCGTGCAACTTCCAACTCACGCTCGATAACATCAGAAGAAACAGATTCTTTATTCAGAGCAACCGGATTCATAGCAGCAACTTGCATTGCAATATTCTTAGCAGCTTCTTTTGAATCAACATTTAAAGCCGCCAGCGTAGCTAATTTGTTTCCAGCATGGATATAGCTAGATACACAATTCCCTTTGAGACTCTCATAATAAGCTATTTCTAATTTCTCCCCAATGACTCCTGTCTGTTCAATCAGCTTATCAGCCACAGTTAGGCCCGTCTCAAACTCAAGAGCAAGCAAAGAATCACGGTTTGACGGAAGTCCAGATAGTGCTACCTCTGCCAATTTATTTGCCAAACTAACGAAGCCTTCATTCTTTGCAACAAAGTCCGTTTCGCAGTTTAAACTAACAATTACTCCATTAGTACCATCAGAGCTAGTAATAGATATAACTGCTCCTTCAGTAGCATCTCGATCTGCTCGTTTTGCTGCAACTTTTTGACCACGTTTACGAAGTACATCGATTGCTTGTTCAAAATCACCATTGGATTCAGTTAATGCCTTTTTACAGTCCATCATACCCGCTCCAGTCATTTTTCTAAGCTTATTTACATCTGCAGCAGTAATTGCCATGATCTGAAATTTTTAATTTTTTGACTTTAGAGAAAAGCACATCACTTTCCAATTTTATTATTCAGCAACTTTAGCGCTAGCTTTTTCAAGCTTTTCTTGACCAGCCTTTTCTTTTTCGATCTTTCTGTTAGACAGAGCATCTTTGATTCCTACTGACAAGTAATCCATAATTAAGGATATAGATTTTTGAGCATCATCATTTGAAGGAATGACATAATCGACAAGTTGGGGATTAGAGTTAGTATCTACCAATGCGAAAACTGGAATACCTAGGTTCCGCGCTTCTTCAACTGCAATGTGCTCTCTTAGTATATCTACAACAAAAAGGGCTGCAGGAAGCCGGCTCATATCTGATATTGACCCTAAGTTTTTCTCCAACTTTGCCCTCTGACGATCAACTTGAAGTCGCTCACGCTTTGAAAGAGTCATAAACCTTCCATCTTCCTTCATCTTGTCAATGTTAGTCATCTTTTTGATAGCCTTACGAATGGTCACAAAGTTTGTTAACATCCCTCCAGGCCAGCGCTCTGTGATGTAGGGCATGTTCAAAGCCTTGGCGACTTCTGCAACGATATCTTTTCCTTGCTTCTTTGTTGCTACAAAAAGTATTTTTCTGCCAGATCCAGCAATTTTTGCCATCGCATCAGCTGCCAATTGCATCTTACTTTGTGTTTTTTGAAGATCTATAATGTGGATACCATTTCGCTCCATAAAAATATACGGGGCCATGTTAGGGTTCCACTTGCGAGTCAGGTGACCGAAATGGACTCCTGCGTCAAGTAATTGTTGGATATCGGGTGTGTTTGCCATTTGAATTGGGTTTACATTCTCTAAATACAACTATGAAGTAGCGCACTTTGCGGTCTAAATAGTTTGGATACTAAACCAAATACTCCTCGTGAATTAACGCTTGGAGAATTGGAACTTCTTACGAGCTTTCTTTTGGCCAAACTTCTTACGTTCGACCATACGAGGATCTCTAGTCATTAAGCCATCTGGTTTAAGAGTTGCTCTAAAATCTGGATTAATTTCCACCAAAGCTCTTGAAATGCCCAAGCGAATTGCTTCAGCTTGGCCCGTTACACCACCTCCTATGACAGTAACTTTAACATCATACTTTCCAGTAGTTTCAGTTAGAGCAAAAGGCTGATTAATTTTGTACTGCAACATAGATGTTGCAAAATAATTGTTTAAATCACGATTATTAACTGAGACCGTTCCTTTACCTTCTTTCAAGTAAACGCGAGCAATGGAAGTTTTTCGGCGGCCTATGGCGTGTGTTGTGGACATAAAATAAACTTATGCGTTAATTGAAGTTGGTTGCTGTGCTGCATGGGTATGCTCGTTTTCAGAGAAAACATGCATATTTCTGAATAACGCTCTTCCAAGTCTATTCTTCGGTAGCATGCCTCGCACAGCTTTCTCTAAGACACGCTCTCCACCTTTCACCATTTCCTGAGCAGGAGTACTGAAACGTTGCCCTGAAGGATAACCGGTGTAACGAACATATTGCTTTGTCTCCATATTTGAGCCGGACAATGTCACTTTTGAAGCATTAATAACAACAACGTTGTCCCCACAATCAGCGTGAGGAGTAAAATTTGTTTTGTGCTTACCACGAAGTCGTGAAGCTATCAATGAGGCCACGCGGCCTAAAGATTTACCATTGGCATCAATTATGATCCATGATTTTTCAGCAGTTGCCTTATTGGCAGAGATTGTTTTATAACTAAGCGTATCCACTATTGAGCGATATTTTTGGGTTTGCAAAGATAGACATAATTATATCAATAAGCCAAGCTTAAAACAATGACATATATTAAATAACTTGCAAACCCAATAGAAACAAGACTTATGCATTTTTCAAAATTCTTTATTTCCACAGTATATACAGTTATTACAGCACTGAATTTTTCTCTTTCAGCTCAAACAACATTGCCTTGTGGCACCGATGAAAATTTAGCAAATGAAATTGCCCGGAATGCGAAAAGAGAGGATAAATTATTTGAAACAGATAATTTAATCCAAACGTATTTAAACTCCAAAAATAACTCAAGTACAGAGCAGCTTCAAATAATTCCAGTTGTTTTCCATGTGATTTATTCTAATAACAAAGACAATATAAGTGATGCCCAAATTCAAGACGCACTGAATATTTTGAATGAAGACATGAGAAGAAATAATCCGGACACTTCGAATTTACGGAGCATATTTAAGCCTGTTGCAGCAGATCTTGAAATTGAATTTAGGTTAGCGCAAAAGGACCCAAACGGAAACTGTACAAATGGCATAACGCGGACCCAAAGCAATTTATCCTTAACAGCCAACAATAATGTCAAAGCAATCTTAAACTGGGATAATAAAAAGTATCTCAATATCTGGGTGGTAAAAAATATAAGCTTGAGTGGAACTGCACCAGGGACTAGAACTTTAGGCTACTCTGCCTTCCCGTTTAATAATATACCCGGTACATCAGATGGCGTTGTAATAAGGCATGATAATTTTGGAAGTATAGGGACTTCTCAAGGAGAAAGATATAGAACGCTAACCCATGAGGTTGGACACTATTTAAACCTTTATCACACATTTCAAGGGGGCTGTAACGGTGGGGATAATTGCCCAGACACTCCACCAGTAAGTAGCGCCAGTAATGGCTGCAACAACTCCACGCAGAACAGCTGCAACTTCGATAGCCCAGATCTCCCTGATATGGTGGAAAACTATATGGATTACAGCGACAATGATTGCATGAATACATTTACTCAAAATCAAAAACAAAGAGCCAAGGCCGTCTTAAATATCTTTAATCTTCGAGGGAGCTTAACAACTTCATCTAATCACTTTTTTACAGGAATAAATCAAACGTCGTCAATCATTTGCTATCCAAAAGCCGACTTTAGTATCGATAAAAATTTGATTTGCTCTGGTGAGCAAATTCAAATCACTGAAAATTGTCAATATCAAGCGCCTCCAAGTTTTCACTATACAATTTCTGATCAGAATAATGGCAACCAAAAACATATTACAACTGGAAGTCCAATTTTAACCTTTAACAATCCTGGGATATATGATATTAAGCTAGAGATACAAAATAGTGATGGTCAAAGCACAAAACAATATGCTAAACTGCTAACTGTTCGTCCAGCCGGAGGATTGCAATACTCTCCGTTTTTTTCCGCAACTATGGAAAACATAATTCCAAATGAAATCTGGACTCACCTTAATAATGGAGACAACTTCCAATGGGAAAGAACCTCAATAGCAGCAAAAAGTGGACTCTACTCTTATTTCTTAAATAACTTCAATATCTCAACTAATGGCGGAGGAGATTGTCTTATTGCTGGTCCAATATCATTAAACAATCCTAGTGCACTTCTTTTAAAATTTAATCATGCATTTGCAAAAAGATATTCAAGCAACAGCGATCAGCTAAAAATATTCACGAGCATAGACTGTGGAAATAGTTGGGTTCTTAAAAGGATAATCCCAGCATTTCAGTTAGGCACCACGACTCTTTATGCGAACAGCCCTTACATTCCTTCAAACGGCGATTGGAAAGAAACTACAATAAATTTAAATGGCTTGTCTGCCGAAACTTCTTTGATGATAAAGTTCGAAATGTTCAGCGGAGGGGGCAATAATATTTACCTGGATAATCTAAACATCAGCTTTACAGCTAATAATGTTCAATTAACAAAAAGTAATGAAATATTTATTTATCCAAACCCTAGTAATAATAATGCCTTAATAGAAATTTCAGAAAATGGCGATATCTACATTATTGATGCAATTGGAAGAGTCGTTCAAATAAATAAAAACGCTTCAAAAAAGACTAGAATACTTGATCTACCTGCTGGCTCATACACAGCAGTTTTTATTAACAACGAAGGAGAAAGAAAACAATTGCGCTGGACAAACCTTCCTTGAGTAATAGGACTGTATTTATTTAATCTCGTGGAATAAATTCAAGCAAGTAAGTATCAGGATTCGGCAATTGCAAAATAAGGTTGAAACGTTCTGGAAATTCTTGTATCGCAGGCAATAAATACCGCCCCACAGAAGAATATCCAAGTTGATCCACCACGACGTGTGTAATGCCTAATTCTTCCAATCTGAGAATAAAATCATTCTTATCGATTAATGATGGAATTCTAGAGCTCGTCCTGGAAGAATGTAAATAGAAAAGTGATGGCTTTACAGTACAGACTATCGAGCTTTCTGGTATACTATTACCAGCATATCGACCAATATTAAAATAATTTGCATATTCTAACTCAACTGGATATTGGCTTTCAATTCTAAGTGTCTTTAGTGAGGATAATGGTAATAATCCAATTATTACCAATATATAAATTGATTTGGGCGTGAAGGCGCCAAAATATTTAATCTGTATCCATTTTAGTGATACAGATAAACCTATAACCAAGGAGAGTAATAAAAACGGAATCAATGGTTGCATAAATCGAACACCAAACCAGACTGAGGGCCATAAAAGAAAAATAAATGCTGAAGCCAGCAAATACCCTAGCCACATCATTTTAAGTTTTGGCATTTTAATAGATCCTATTATGATAAAAAAAAGAATTATTAAGCCATAAAGCAAGTATCCTTTTGGCTCCTCAGTACTATAAAAGACCTCAAAATTGGGAAATAAACCATTGGGTATTTCTTGATTCACGTATCTAAAAAGATTATCTAAAATCCTATCCCCCCAACCAGAAATTGTTAACACTCCATCTTCAGGTCTATATGGATTATTTTGAATCAATTGAGTTAGATAAGAATTACCACCCAGGCGCTTACCTCGCAAGAACCAAGGAAGAGATAATAAAACCACTCCAGATGCAAATGAAACAACTACTTTCCATTTCTTTCGGGATGCCAAGTAAAAAATTACACCCGCTATTAATGCCAACCCAGCCGTCCGAATATGGTATGAGATAGCACATAAAACAATCAGAGACCAGAACCATTTAGATCTCCAAAAAGGAAATTCTTCATCAGTGTATTTTATTAAACAGCTTAAAGCTGCCAGAGAAAAAAAAAGAAAAGGGATTTCGCTCATTATTATTGTTGATGAACGCAACAAATGACTATTTAACAGAGTGAAAAGTAAAGCTATCCATGCTATGGATTTTTGTTGTGTCATCCGTTCAAATATTCGCTGAAGGATTAAGAGCGAAAAAAGAAAAAGAAGACCGTTGATTATCTTTAAGAATATAAAATTATCAGAAATTGTCATCATTAAGGAAAGGATAACCGGATAACCAGGTGGAAAATGATTCGCCGCGTTAGCCCCAGGAAGATGCAGGTCGGTATAACCCTGGCCAGTAATAATTGACTTGCCTAAGATATAATATCCCGCATTATCGCCTCCAAAGTCTAGTTTAGCGTCAAAAATCGTAACATAAACAATCATAAATCCTAAAACTATCCAAAGGTCAGTTTTACGAAAAAGGGTTTTGGTCATAGTGTGAAATTAATCGTTTTTTTTTCAAAGGATCAAGTGACATAATTATTGTTCGAAAATTAAATCATACCAAATTAGTGGGATTTAATATATTTGCAAATAATGGAAACAGAGAGTGTAATATTATTTAGCACATATCTTTTATTGATAACAGGGCTTTTATCATAATGTAATTATCATTTCACATGACGTCATCAGAACATATTGTCAAACAAAATTATCAGATTAATGCATCTGCTCGAGAAAAATCCATGAAACAAAAAGGAATTGTACTCTGGTTTACAGGTCTCAGCGGAAGTGGGAAAAGTACTCTAGCAGATGAAGTCGAAACTCATTTACATAAAAATGGAAAACACACCTTTCTTTTAGATGGTGACAATTTACGTCATGGTCTCAATAGTGACCTTGGGTTTAGCGATGAGGATCGTAAAGAAAATATACGTCGAGTAGCTCATATAGGTAATCTAATGGCGGACTCTGGACTCATAGTTCTATCTGCGTTTGTTAGTCCATTTAGGACTGATCGAGAAGAAGCACGTCAAATAATTGGCCAAGCAAGATTTGTGGAAATATTTGTGGATTGCCCACTAAATATTTGCGAATCTAGAGATGTTAAGGGTCTTTATAGTAAGGCTAGAAAAGGATTGATTGACAACTTTACTGGGATTTCTTCACCCTTTCAAGAACCAGAAAATCCAATGATTAGAGTTGAAACTAATAAAATGGATTTAAAAAACTGCACAAAAAAAATCATTTCTTTTATATCTCAAAACTATGTATGATCATTTGGATGAATTGGAATCGGAGGCAATATTTATTATCCGAGAGGTTTATGCTCAATTTGAAAATCCAGGAATTCTATTTTCTGGAGGAAAAGACTCCATCGTAATGAGTCATTTGGCACGAAAAGCATTTTTTCCAGCCAGCCTTCCATTTCCCTTGGTCCATGTAGATACCGGTCACAATTTTCCAGAAGCAATAAAATTTCGTGATGAGTTTGTAAAAAAAATGAATACTCAACTTGTTATAGGTTTAGTTCAAGACTCTATAGATAAAGGAAGTGTCCAGGAAGAATCAGGATCCATGGCAAACCGAAACCGATTGCAAACCGTGACCCTTCTTGAGACTATCGATAAAAACAAATTTGATTGCTTGATGGGTGGTGCGAGACGTGACGAAGAGAAAGCTAGAGCTAAAGAACGTTTTTTCAGTCACCGAGATGATTTTGGACAATGGGATCCTAAAAATCAACGTCCAGAACTTTGGAATTTATTTAATGGAAAGAAGCTTCCTGGTGAACATTTCAGAGTGTTTCCCATTTCAAATTGGACTGAAATGGATATTTGGCATTATATCCGGCGTGAAAAAATTGAATTACCAGAACTTTACTTCGCACGAAAACGGAGCGTTATATGGCGAAGTGAATCATGGCTCCCAGTAAGTTCTTTTATAAAACTAAAACCAACAGAAAAACCACAAGAAAAGATGGTGAGATTCAGAACCTTGGGCGATATTACGATAACAGGGGGTATAGAATCTAATGCAATAGAGCTAGATGATGTGATTCATGAAATTGAAACTTCAAGGCAAACAGAGCGAGGAAATCGAGAAGATGATAAACGCAGTGAGAACGCCATGGAGGATAGAAAGAAAGAAGGATATTTCTAATAATTACATCAATAAAATAACTGTTACTATTAAGTATGAATTTATTAAGATTTACAACAGCAGGATCTGTAGATGATGGAAAATCCACCCTCATAGGACGATTATTATATGATTCTAAAAGCGTTTATATAGACCAGATGGAGTCCGTTGAAAGAACTAGCAGACGAAAAGGGCTAGACAATATAGACTTTAGCCTTCTTACTGATGGTCTAAAAGACGAAAGAGAACAGGGAATAACAATTGACGTTGCTTACAGGTATTTTTCAACCCCAGCTCGCAAGTTCATTATAGCGGATACTCCAGGGCACATCCAATACACGCGAAATATGGTAACGGGAGCATCTACTGCTGATGCCGCACTTATCCTCATTGATGCACGTCAAGGAGTTGTTGAACAGACCCGAAGACATAGTTTTATAGCTGGACTTTTAGGGATCCCTTCTGTTATGGTTTGTATCAATAAGATGGATCTAGTTGATTTCGATCAATCTTGCTATGATAAAATAGTATCCGACTTTAATGATGTAAAATTATCGTCCAATCTAAAGTCTGTTGATTTCTTGCCAATATCCGCTCTTTTTGGAGATAATATTGTTGACCAAAGCAAAAATATGCCTTGGCACAAAGGGCCAACATTACTTCGGCACCTAGAAACAGTTGATATTGAAAAAATTGAATTAAATCAATCATTTCGCATGCCAGTACAAACTGTGATTCGCCCTCACTCAACAGACTATCATGACTTCAGAGGTTATGCTGGAAGAATTGCATCAGGAGACATTTCTATTGGAGACTTGATTACTGCCTACCCATCAGAAAATTCTAGTAAGGTAGAGAGCATACATCATGGAGACCGTTCTGTGAATAAAGCAGAAGCAGGAGACAGTATAGTAATAACGCTTGAAAATGATATTGATATTAGTAGAGGTGACATTTTAGGTGGTGGGAAAAAGCCCACCATTAAATCAACTGCAAATGCCACCATATGTTGGCTGGATAATAATGACCAAAGATTAGGCTCTAAATACATCCTAAGGCAAGGAACCAATGAAACCAAAGCTATGATTTCAGAAGTTGAAGGTATACTGAATATTCATTCCCTAGCTTTTGAAAGTGATCCTTCTCCATTAAGCTCAAATGAAATAGCTGAGATAATCCTGAAAACAACAAAAAAAATAGTCTATGATCCTTACTTATCAAACCGAATAACAGGATCTTTCATACTCATCGATGATATTTCAGGATCAACAGTTGCTGCTGGTATGATTCGATAAACGCTCTGTTTACTTAAATTTCAGTCTTCATTATAACAGAAGTATTTAGTTATCAATTGTTTTGTGTTTTAGACCATTAGTTAAACAAATTTCCTAACTTTATTAAGCTTCAATTTATAATTGGTATAAATTATCTTGTCTGAATCTTTATGTTCGAAAAACAAATAGAATACCTAAAACTAGTCCAAGATCGGATTCCCGAGCATTTGAATGCTGTCGAGACTTTGAGTACTGTTCTTGGTATCGGTAATGATTCAACATACCGTCGCTTAAGAGGGGAGACGGCATTGACTTATGAAGAAGCCTTCAAGTTAGCTGACAACTTTGGGCTTTCGCTCGACAGCGTTGGTATAGACGTCCTAAAACGAGTGGATTTCGACGCAGGGGCACCTATTGAAGGAATAAAGGACTATGAAGCCTATTCCAATAGGATAATGGATCGAATGCTACGCTTTGAAAACGAGAGCCAAAAGGCTCACATGTTTTATTTCGCATTGGACTTCCCTTTGTTTTATATATATCAATACCCTGCGCTTGCGCGTCTTAAATCATATTATTGGGGGAAAAGTATATTAGGGCTTCCAGAAATGTCTTCAATTAGCTTTGAAGAATTTAAATTATCTAAGGATCGGCAAGAAAAAGATTTAGAGGTCATGAGAAGTTATGCGCGAATACCATCAACAGAGATATGGACGAACTCAAGCTTTGTAGCAACATTAAAACAATTGCAATATTGCTGGCAAACAGGAGTCATAAGTAGAAAAGAAGATGCTTTGACAATCCTCAATGAGCTTGAGGATTTATTAGGCGTGATGAGACTCCAATCAGACACTGGAAAAAAACTAAACCCATTAAGTGGAGAGCCTACAGGTGCAGAATTCAATTGGTATATAAGCGAATTGTCCGTTGGTAACAATGCTGTCCACATAAGAACACATACAGACTCCCATACTTTTTTGAGCTTTAACACATTCAATTTCATAGAGACAAGTAATTCAGCATTTAATAAACAGACAAAAAACTGGCTAGATAATTTTCTTAAAAGATCACTACTTGTGGGACCATGTGCGATAGGTCAACGAGATGAATATATAAAAAAATTAACAGGACAGATCGACTCTATTCGACGCGTCATCCTTAGTGAGGAAGAGACTCTTCTTTAAAACCCGTTAAAACTTCCTTTATTTGCGTAGAAAAAGGGAATCAAGCGAAATTTTCCCATTCCCCAAAGCGGTTATTAGCAATGCGCAAAACAGATAAAGCTGCGCGCTATTCATTTCCAATAAAAATGTTGTGTCATGCTTGATAAAAGCAGCAACAATCATTATTATTACTAACACAATTCCACCTGTTCTTCCAAATAGCCCAAGAGCAACAAGTGCTCCTCCAATAACCTCTCCCCAACCGGCAATTATAGCTAAAAATTCAGGGAAAATCCAGCCTGCTTCAGTCAAGCTGTCTATGAATTTTTGTGAAACAGGAAACTCTTTTATTTTTCCCAACCCAGCATGAATTGCCATGGTGTAGCCGACATGAAAACGAAATAAAAAAAACAACAATTCTTGGATTGCATTTTTTCCAACAGGAATAGGTTTGGGAAATAAAAAGTTTTTCATTCTTTGAACGGGGTACAATATTGAATTGCTAAGCTATGAAAAGCAGATGTTAAAGTTGAAGTAATCTTATTCTGTCTACGATCATAAATTAATCGTCCATCAACCTCCACTATTGGGGTAAGCTCACCCATAGATCCCGTGCCAAACGCCTCGTCTGCAGCATAAAGCTCTGTCAAGCTAACATTCCTTTCTTGAACCGCCAGGGCTTGCTCCTTTGCTATCTCCAAAACAAGAGCGCGAGTGACTCCATGAAGACAAGCATCAGGCTGGGGCGTTATTAAAATTCCATCTTTAACTATGAAGATATTTGTGCCATTCATCTCTGCGATGAATCCAGAATTGTCTAACATTAAAGCATCATCTGCACCTGCATGATTTGCCTGAATTTTAGCTAGAATATTGTTAATAAGGTTATTATGGTGAATTTTTGAATCCAAATTCATTGGACTATTTCTGCGAATTGAAGATGTTATTATTTTAACACCACTACTATTATCATACACTGGAGGCTTCCATTCTGCCAAAACAATTAGTACCGGACCAAAGATGTTGAGTCGAGGATCCATACCAGACGTTACTTTCTCTCCTCTTGATAAGGTTAGCCTAATATGGCAATCGTGAGTCATGCCATTGGCAAGCAATGTTTTAAAAATAGCATCACATATAAATTCTCGCGAAGGAACATCAACAAAGGCCATGGCCCTGGCTGAATCCTCAAGACGATCTAGATGCCTGTCAAGACAAAATATTCCTTCCTTATAAACACGCATACCCTCCCAAACTGCATCGCCACCTTGAACAGAAGAGTCAAAAACAGAAATTCGTGCATCTTCTCGTGCCACTAGTTTATCCTTAATCCAAACTTTAATTGAAGCATTACGCTCATCATATTTTTGCAACATGTGAATTTATTTTATTTATGAAAATTTAAGGCGACTCCTATAAAGCTCGAGATAATATGGCATCGCATCCAATTCTATTTTAGAATATTTTGTATTTAAAGGAGTCCCCAATTGTGAACCCGATTCAAAACTTGAAGTTTTGTGAACATTAGAATACCAATGAGGCCACCAGGTACCATCAAATGGCTTCAATCCTTTTGACCAAGAAAGCATCTGAGTATAAAACGGTATTCCTAATGAATCACAAATTGCAGGGAAGGTCTTTTCAGGATTAAGAAGCATCTCATCGCTATCAACGATGATTTTTCTTCCATGAAATTGCTGGACCTTTCTCCACTGGTTGGCCTGTTCTACAATTCCAATATCTGAAAGACTTAGATTTGGAAGAACTTTAGAAAACGAACGAATCACTTTTCTTGGGTGCCTAATCCAAAAAATATGAGCAGCGTTTTTTGTCCAATCCCAAGGAACATCTACCATGTGATGAGCCATATTTTTTAAATAAATCTCCTTATTCTCTGATGAACGAATGAACATATTTATCCTCTCAATAGATCCTTCTGAGCTGTTTGGGTAAGAATCCAATGTTTCTTTTTTTCCTGGGTGATTTAAATCTGTTCTTTTTAAAAAAGGAGCATAAAATGGCTCATCTATAACCATACAATTGGGCCTTTGCGCAAAAGAATACATTAATGCCGTACTTATATTTCTTGGTCCCGATATGGCGTGAATTACTTTAGGCTCATACATCTAACAATGATACAAAGTACTGTTATGATTTAAATGAAATTTAATAAAAATCTAAAAAAATTCAATTTCAAGAAAACCTATTACTTGGAGATCAGATTTTCGTTCTGCGCTTAATACGTCTACCCTACAGACATAGGAATTTCCATTAGAAGGATTTTAGACCCTTTGGAAGCAGATATTTTTATATTTTCAATATCCCAAATCCCAAATCCATCTCTCTTATCCAATAATTCTGTCTCCACCAATGCTTGGCCTTCAATCATAAAAAAATAAACACCATTTGAGTTTGAATTCAGTTTATAATCTAGCTTTTTATCCTTGTCAAAATCGGCCATACTAAACCACGCATTTTGATGGATCCAAACACCTTGATCATTCTCATTTGGCGATAATATTTGATAAAATTCATTTTTACACGCTATAGAATCCAAAGAGATTTGATCATATCGAGGGGTGACATCTCTCATATTGGGAAATAGCCAAATTTGTAACACTTTAACAGGATCATCTGCATTTGAATTAGATTCGCTGTGAGTAATTCCTGTGCCTGCGCTCATCACTTGTACATCGCCTTTTCTAATCACCGCACCATTTCCCATATTGTCTTTATGTGCCAAATCGCCCTCAAGAGGAATAGTGATAATTTCCATATTATCATGAGGATGAGTTCCAAATCCTTTACCTCCAGCTATTGTATCATCATTTAACACCCTTAAGGCTCCAAAATGCATCCTTTCCTGATTATGGTAGTTAGCAAAACTAAATGTATGATTAACCTTTAACCAACCGTGATCTTGGCTGCCTCGTGTGTTTGCTTTGTGTAAAACTGAATGATCACTCATTTTTTTAATATTTGGAATGTGATTGAATCCTAATCTCTTTCTCGACAGATCAAAGGTGGGATTGTTGTTACTTCTTGCCGTCAAAATTAAAGGAGTTGCCGACAAAGCGACTTCATAAATGATTGTTTTTTTAAAAACTCCTTAACAGTCATGAATTCTATACAAATTTTATTCTTTTATTTTTTTTTGACGCACGTGAATTCGCAAAAGTCTTTTTGACTCTTTTTTCACCAAATCATCTTTTCTCAGCTCCCAAAGTTGTTTTTTAACAGGAGTGGTAGATAATTTAAAAGAGATAACCGGTACTCTATAAATCTCTGGAATACTTATACCTATCAGGTCAATATCTGTAAGCTTCCAAGGTTCATGAATGAATGCGCTATTAATTTTTGATAATTCTGGAATCCATTTCTTTATAAATTTTCCATCTACATCTTTCTCCTTAGATTGTTTAACGGGATTGTATACCCTGATTGCATTTATCCCCGTGACACCGGCTTGCATTTGAAATTGCGGATAATGGATACCTGGCTCGTAATCTAAAAACAGTTGAGCCAAATGATACACCCCTCGCCTCCAATCTTGCTCTAGGTAATGACATAGAAACGAGACTAACATAGCGCGCATTCTAAAATTAAGCCACCCAGTATCAATTAGACAACGCATACATGCATCAACCAATGGAAACCCCGTTTGGCCTTTTTTCCATTGATCAAGTAAAAAATTATTATTGGGATAATTCATTTGCTCGTAACCTCTATTGATAGAAATTTTCTCGTAGGAACAATCCACTTCAAACTTTTGAATGAAATGAGATCGCCATTTTAATCTCGTAAGAAATGAATCAAAATTCCTCTTATTCATTTGATATTCTTGGGACTTTTTGACCCGTTGAAATATTTGCCTTGCCGTTATATTTCCCCAAGAGAGATATGTTGAAATTCTACCACAAGAATATCTACTTCTTTCTGGTTGAGATATGTACTTATTATAATCCTTAACTCGATTTTGAATAAAGGAGTCTAAATATTTCAATGCATATTCTTCTCCTGCAGGTTGAAATTTGGTGGGATACGATTTTAGGAATGAAAACTTTTCTATGTTAAAATCAAATGGAGTTTCATCAAGATTAAAATCATTTTTTGTAAAATTATTCGATGTTATTTTGGAATTAGCATATTCAAACCAGAGCTTGTCCCATCCTTTTCGATTGGCAAGCCCTCTTTTTACTGACTGATTTTCGAACTCTTTCCACTTTATTGATTTCAGTTGAAATAACTTGGCGATTTTTTGATCTCGATCCCAACTATTTTTTATTCCACTTTCCTGATAAGAAAAAACTGAATTGACTTTATATTTTTCTGATAAATAATTAAAAAAAACATCAGCATCAGCATGAAAAATATGAACCTGCCTATTGAATAAGGACAGATTCTTATTCATTTCAAGAATTGAATTAAATATAAAATTCTGATGCCGATAACTGTAGTCAGAGTAGTTTATTTGTTTAGGTTCAAACAAATAAACTACTATATAGTCGTCACATAGTTTTTCTGCTTGATAAAAACTTTCGTGATCATCAGTCCGGAGATCTCTTTTTAACCAAACAACATTTAAACTTTTTTTCATGCAAGGAATTTCCAATTCTATTAAGCGAAAAAACCAATGAAAGTTCAATATAAAAAGATCATTATTGAATAAATAAAAAACCCACTCAAAAGAGTGGGTTTTTTATTTTTAGTGGGCAATACAGGATTCGAACCTGTGACCCCCGCCCTGTCAAGGCGATGCTCTAAACCAACTGAGCTAATTGCCCTAAGGGCTGCAAATGTACATTTAAAGCGGGGAATGGTATTAATAGTTAGATCTAAAAGTCATTGAAGGGTGAGAATCAATGATTCGCTAATCCAGAGCCTGACTTTTTATTAACCTACGGTAGATATTTTCTCTGATATTAAACCAAAATAAATTGTAATCTGCTCTGTGATAATCATCCCAAATAAAGAACCAACCTAAAGGGCCTCGGAGATTTTGAATTCTCAGTATCCCTTTGTCAATTTGAGCACTCAATCCCTTTACTAAAATCTTTTTCCCATTGGGGTACATCGCTCCTTTATGAAGATTACGCTTCGCGCTGTCATCATTTAAACTCCATGTTAAAGGATTTACAACACCTATATAATCGCCAAAAGGATCTGCATTAAATTTCCTCCCACAGCTCCTCCATGACATCCAACATTGGGAATCTTCAGGACTATCGCAAATGGGGAAGTCCACCATTTCTTGATTGCCCACCCAATGCCCCAGTAAGTATGCCGCTAAAACCCTACTTCGAAGATCTTTAACCCCAATTATATTCTCTTTAATTAGCCTCTTTAAATGCCCAGTACCTTGACTATGGCCTGCGAGAATAAATGAACCTTCTGGATTCTTATCCAGAAACAGCTTAAAAGCTCTTAACACATCGGAATAAGCAATATCGTAAGCTTTTCTGGCCTCCGCTGAGTCTTTCCTGGAAGTAACAAAGTATCCATCATACATCATCTGCCGATAATGAGGTGCCCAAACCGGGCCAACATCATTAAACACTGCTGCTTGAAAAGCTAATGGCAAGTCGATGTCGTTTCTATAGGAACCACTTAAGGCATCGGCGTTCCAAGTCTCCCCCTGAAAATAAACTGTAGGATGGACAAAAAATGTAGGGACAGAGCGTTTCAGCTCACCATACTTTCTTCTATTTTTTTTGTCCCTTCGATTTCCACTTTTATAACGAATATCGCTGGCATCAGAAATTTCTGGGTGGGCCGCCCAAAATGAAATCTTATTATAATCGGGTTCACTTGGCAGTTCTTTAAAGCTCTCTATCTTTTGCGCAAAAGATAGAAATGCGGAAAAGGAAAAAAGGAAAAATAATAAATGTTTAAAACTCACTTTTGATATTTTTACTGGCTCCATAAAGAACCTATTTGAGCGGTATGATGTTCACCGTGCCATGAAAAATATTGCAAGACCTCTGTCAATGGAACTTTTCGTTCAAAATCTGGATGAAAGTATTCCTTTTTAAAATCTTTAAGGTCAATAGATTCCCAAAATCGATTCCATCGATAATGAATGCCGTGCAAGATATCCACGGAAGCTCCAATATTGACATCACCCGCATCTGGCAATTCACTCCATAGATTTTGATCATATGGAGTGACGGCAGGGGTTTTGTCGGTATAGGCCATTTTACAACGCGAATAGGCATTTATATGAGTGTCTGCCAAATGATGAACCACTTGGTTTCGTGTCCATGCGCCAGTCCTGTACGGCGATTGCATAAGCTCGTCACTAACCCCATCGATGGCCAACTGTAATTTATTTGGTAAATCTGACAATGAGACTAAGCATGAATCAATATCCTCCTCGGAGAATTCGGTATTTAGGGAAAATCTACCAATAGGAAATTTTAATTTTTCTAAGTCCATAATCTCATTAATTTTTCTCAAAGCTAAGATTAGGATTTGCAACAAGAACAAAAAGTATTATTCTGTCACATTTGAAGTGAATCGCTTGCCCATCATAGCTCCAATAATATCTATTGTAAATGTGCCTTCAGCAAAAAATCGGATTATCAAAGCAAAAGCTACGATTCCAATAATTTCCCAATAATGAACCTTGATGATTTTCAAGTAGGCCATCGCAAGAAGAACCTTGAATACTTCATAAACAAGGTGAAGCCAATAATATGTTTCAAGAAGGTTATTAACTCCAGATTCATAGCTCTTGCTTAACAGAATCCTCAGCATAAGATACCCTATACCATAGGCCCAAAACCGTTGCGGTATTGTAAGCCCCTGAGGTGTTAGTATACAAAGACTTATATCCTATTGCGGTGTTGTAACTCCCTAAGGTGTTAGCATGCAAAAACGAATTACCAAATGCGCTGTTGTAATCCCCGGCATTACTTGTGTTTAATGCATCAGTACCATATTCAGTGTTGCCCGTCTGCGCTAGGGCTAAAACTGGGATTGAGAATAAAAGGTAAAAGAAATATTTTTTCATGGCAATATTGTTAATTTTTTATGCAAAAGTTTAAGACGCAAAAAAAAATACTTTTCGAGAAATAATACCATAGGGCCTGAAAAGCAAATCATTACTTATTTTTAAACACCTCATTACTAATGATATAATAAAATTCTATAAAATAGAAAAAAACAATTTTAGCAAAAAAAACCCCGCCATTATATGACGGGGTTTTGGTGGGCCCGGAGGGATTTGAACCCCCGACCAAGGGATTATGAGTCCCCTGCTCTAACCACTGAGCTACGGGCCCTAAAATCTTAAACAGATTTAAGGATTGCAAAAGTAAGATATAGAAGTCAACTAGACTAGCTGTATAGTATCAAAAGAATAATTCATAGCCTCCGAAGAGCAAAAACAACCAGAGCAAGCCTTTTAGTAAAAAAAAAACAAATAAGCCAAACGCAACTGGCATGCCTGATTTTTTTACCAAACCTAGCCACCCTTCTTCTTTTAAAACAGCTCTATAAAACTTCAAACTCTTCATGTTCGAACAAAAGTATAATCAATAAGTCCGAGCCAATGCCCTTAAAAGAAAAATCAAAATATATCATTCAAAGATTAAATAACCGAACAATAGGTTAAATTTGACAACTTTCTTAATCGAAACAAAATGCAGGAATTAGATAAAAATACCCCAATAAGGTTCACGGAAATTTTCGACGGAATTGGGTTATTGGTTATTAAAACACGCGAAAACGCTAAGCCCATATCCATCGAATTGAAAGCCAATGATATTTTCCTTCTTTTCGGTATAGATGGAGAAATTGCTTTCCAATTTGGCCCTATGTACATGCGGCCGCTGCCTCACGGGGAAAGCTTTTTTATATTCAACCCCAATAGTCGGCTGATCGCTCAGGCTGACTTTCCATTAAACCACCGACTAGCGTGTATCCGTATTTCTATAAATCGCATGCATTCTCTTTTTATGCAAGAAGGGGCTGTGAATTCTGAGCTTCCGTTCCTTGGAGGTATGCCTTTAACACGGCCGATTTATGATCAGAAATCTGTGGATTCCAATATGCGGATTTTACTCGAGAGACTTTTTCAAAATAGACTTAGCACAAGCGCTCAAAGAGTAGCACACCTTGGTCAAGTTCTCGAAATACTAGGACTTTATTTTCATGTTTCAGAGCCAAATACCTTAGCGTGCCCGTTCTTAAAAGACGAAGAAACAGTGCGAAAAATCCATCAGGCAAAATCTATTATGACCAGTGAATGGAAAAACCCTCCTACGATTAAAAAACTCTCAGAGAAGACGGGACTGAACGCATATCGGCTCAAAGCAGGATTCAAAGAAGTTTATGGATCTACAGTTTACAGTTACGCTATGGACACCCGACTGAACCACGCAAGAAGGCTACTTGATCAGGGAGATCAGACAGTGAATGATGTCGCTTTTAATATTGGCTATACCAACCCAAGTCATTTTATAGCGGCATTCAAGAAAAAGTTTGGAACAACACCAAGGAAGTATCGCGTCTCACAATAATTATAGTATTACCATAACTTTACGCTCATGAAAAAACATCGCATTTTATCATTATTGCTTATCACTTTTCCGTATTTTCTTTCAGCACAAATAAGTGAAAAAGTGCTTGAAGATTTGTCATTTCGAAATATCGGACCTGCTGGGATGTCCGGAAGGGTGACTTCGATAGATGTTGACCCCACTAACAGTGACATGATTTATGCGGGAACGGCATCTGGAGGGGTATGGCGAAGTGAAAATGCAGGGCAAAGTTGGAATTCCATATGGGATAATCAACCTACTTCAGGAATAGGAGTTGTTAAGCTTGACCCCAACAATTCGGACATCATATGGGTAGGAACAGGAGAGGGCAATCCAAGAAATTCTCAATCAAGTGGTGGCGGGTTATTTAAGAGTATTGATGGAGGAAAAAGCTTTGAATTGCTTGGCCTGGAAAAAACAAAACACATACATAAAATTGTCATTGACCCAAGAAACTCTGACATCGTATATATCGCTGCCTTTGGCGTCGCCTGGGGAGACACCAAAGAAAGAGGAGTTTATAAGACAATCGACGGAGGGAAAACATGGAAAAAAATACTATACAACAATGAGCGTACTGGAGCGGCAGATTTAATACTTGACCCTTCGAATCCGAACAAGTTATTTTGTGCAATGTGGGAATATCGTCGCTGGCCATGGTTCTTTAAAAGTGGCGGAAAAGGATCTGGACTTTATGTCACATTAGATGGTGGTGAGAACTGGAAAAAAATATCTGAAGAAGATGGATTGCCCAAAGGCGAACTAGGAAGAATTGGATTGGCTATTGCTAAAAGCAATTCCAAAGTAGTCTACGCCCTTGTTGAAAACAAAGAGAAGAATGGACTTTATAAGAGTATCGACGGAGGGTTTAAATGGGAAATGGTTAGTGAGGACGAAAAAATAGGCAATCGTCCTTTTTATTATTCAGACTTGCACGTAGACCCATTTAACGAAAACACCATTTACTCTCTGTGGACCTTGGTGACAAGAAGTGATGATGGAGGAAAATCGTGGCGTGTAATTACTCCATATTCTAAGGTACATCCAGATCATCACGCCTTGTGGATGGATCCCAAAAAACCGGGGCATTTAATTGAAGGAAATGATGGCGGAATCAATATTACGTGGGATGGAGGATCGTCATGGAGATTCATTGAAAACTTACCAATAGCTCAATTTTACCATATCAGCGTTGACAACCAAAAGCCATATAACGTATACGGAGGCATGCAAGACAATGGCAGCTGGAAAGGGCCGGCATACTCCTGGAAAGGGACAGGAATTGGAAATAGTGAGTGGCAGGAGCTTTACTTTGGTGATGGGTTTGACGTTGTTCCTCATCCAAGCGATCCGCGAATTGTTTATGCTATGGCACAAGAAGGGTATCTGGGGCGAATAGACACGCGCACAGGAGGAGCAGAACTCATAAAGCCTGTTCACCCAGAGGGAGATGCTTTACGTTGGCATTGGAATTCTGCAATAGCTCAAGATCCATTCAATGAAGATGCCATATTTTACGGGTCTCAATATGTTCATTATAGCAAAGATCAGGGACGAAACTGGAGTATACTTTCTCCAGATCTAACCACAAATAATCCAGAGAAACAGAAGTCATTGGAATCTGGCGGGTTGACATTTGACGTGACCGGTGCAGAAAATCATACCTGCATCATCAGTATCGCGCCATCTCCAATAAAATCAGGGTTGATATGGGTTGGCACCGACGATGGAAATATTCAGCTATCCAAAGATTTTGGGGATTCTTGGACAAACTTCAGCTCCAATATAAAAGGCTTCCCTGAGGGTGCTTGGGTCGCCCAGATTCAGGCCTCTAAACACAATGAAGGGGAAGCATTTATAGTCGTGAATAATTACAGGCAGAATGATTGGAAACCCTACCTGTATCATACGAATAACTATGGAAAATCATGGAAAAATATTGTTGGTAAATCGTCAGTTAAGGGACATAGTTTAAGCGTAATTCAGGATCCTACTTTACCCAACCTACTTTACCTAGGGACTGAAACAGGACTTTACATAAGTGGAGATTATGGTAGTAATTGGCAAAAATGGAAAGGGCTCCCAACAATGCCTGTCCAGGACATGGCCATTCAAGAACGGGAATCAGATCTAATATTAGGTACGTTCGGAAGAGCTGCATGGGTGCTGGATGACTTGAGATCGCTACGCGCAATAGTCTCTGAAAAAAATAAAGGCAGAGCGCTCACAGCTTTTAAGAGTCCTGAAGCGGTGCATGCGGAGTATATGGTAAGCGATGGAATTAGGTTTCAAGGAGATGCCTCATTTAAAGGCGATAACCGAAGAAGAGGTGCAAGGATGCGTATTTACCTTGATAGTATCCCGGAAGAAACGAAAGACCCTTTAAAAATAGATATTTATGATTCTTCAAGAATTCTAATTCGGCATATTGAACGAAAACTAAAGAACGAGAACTCTGGTCTATATTCTTTCGTTTGGGACATGTGCGAAAAGGGTGTTCGAGGTCCAAGATTTGGGAAAACAAAAGCAGACAGAAAGAAGAGTGACCCCAGTGGATCATCCGTTAAACCCGGTATATATAAGGTTGTTTTTAGTTTCAAAGACCATTCAGATTCTACTCTAGTTTCTGTGATCGATGATCCCAGAATAAATATGGATCTACAAGAGTGGGAAGCGCAATTAACCTTCCAAAGGAGCCTGCATGCTCCAACAAAAGAACTAGCCACCGCGGTTGAAAGACTCTATGATGTGAAAGAATCCCTTGATGCCTTTGAAAAGCTATTGAAATTGAGGACAGCCAATGATAGCAACCTATTTAAGCCTATTTTAAGTGAGATTAAAGCATTCAAAAAGAAAATCGAAGAGGAGCGCTTGGCACTATTTGGGAAGGAGAACGTTAAAGGGTACTTTGAACAACCTGAAACCTGGGCTCATATCAATGGGAAATTTGGATCTTACTTATGGCAGATGAGAGGAAAGCCAACAACTAACCTACTTGCAATACATAATTTGTGGCTAGAAAAAACAACCGAAGCCACAATTAGAGTACAAGAAATGTTAAACAATGATTGGTTGGCTTTATCTGAACAGTTTAAAACCGAATTGCCGGTACAGATGTTCCCTGAATAAAAAGATATACTATATTTATTAAACTACTGATTCACAGAGCTCCACCAAAGATCCACCCGTGCTTTTTGGGTGGATGAATGCGACGAGCATATTGTCAGCGCCCTGCATAGGCTCGGTGTCAATTAACAGATATCCAGCGTCAGACAAGCGCTTCATCTCTTTTCGAATATCCAATACTAAATATGCGATATGATGAATTCCTTCGCCTCGTTTTAATATATGTTTCGCTATGGCCGAATCAGGACTAATTGCCTGAAGAAGTTCGATTTTATTGTCACCAACCTTGAAAAACGAGGTGATGACCCCTTGGCTGAAAATCTTCTCTCTTTTGTATGGCTCCACACCTAACATCTTAGAGTAAGTAATCTCTGCTGAAGCAATATCACTAACGGCTATTCCAATATGTTCGATTTTTTCAAAGGAGCTTGTCATATAAATATAATTAATCCGCAAAAGTTTGAGTCTTTACAAGCTGCGAATAAAGACCCGAGCGAGAGATCAATTCACTGTGCTTTCCTGACTCTACCAGTTTTCCTTGATCGACAACTAAAATACGATCAGCCTTCTGAATTGTTGCCAATCGATGGGCAACAATGATCGTGGTGCGATTAATAGCAGCAGCATCCAAAGCCTTTTGAATGCGTGCTTCGTTTTCAGTGTCTAAGGCGCTAGTAGCTTCATCTAATAACAGAACATCAGAATCCCTATACATTGCCCTTGCTAAAGCTATTCTTTGCTTCTGTCCTCCAGACAAAGAAGTGCCGCCCTCCTTTAAAATGCAGCTCAACCCTCCAGGAAGGACATCTATAAATTCCATTGCCTGCGCTGCTGCTGCTGCCATTGCAATCTTTTTCTTATCCGGATTAGAGTCCCCCAATGAGATATTATCAGATACACTTGCCTGAAAAATGACCGGATCTTGAGTAACCAGCGAAAACATCGAACGCACTTCGGATATTTTCCATGACGCTTCATCTTTATGCCAAATCGGAACATTATTCAAACGGACAGAGCCTGAACTTGGATCAATAGCACGAATTAATAAATTTATCAGGCTCGTTTTTCCACCACCGGAAGGACCAACAATAGCGATGGTCTCACCACGATTAACATTTGCGGAAAAGTTCTCTAATGCAAAACCACTTGCATCTGGATATTTCAAGCTAACGCAATCCCATTGTATTGAATCAATTCCTGATTTTAAATTCTGGCCTTTTATAATATTGGATGAATCCTTTAAATCCTCCTCTTTATCAAGTATCTCAAATAGCCTATCGGCGGCGGCACTGCCTTTTTGAACATTATAAAGACCGTTAGATATGGACTTAAAAGAAGGGATTAGCTGATAGAAAAATAAAGCGAAACCAATTAGGGCAGCTCCAGACATACCTTGACCGTCAAGTGACTGCATGCCTCCGTACAGCAGTATTAACAAAAGGGTGGATACCCCTATTGTTTCGCTGATAGGACTCGCTAAGTCGCGACGTCTAAATACACTTACTTGGATGCGCTCAGCGGCATTATTGCTCTTCTCAAAATGATAACGTTGACGGCTCTCCGCCTGATAAGCTTGAATCACCCTGAGTCCGGAAATACTTTCTTCCAATGCGCTAAGAACCATCCCTAACTTCCCTTGGGCAATATTCGATTTTCTCTTTAATCTCTTACTCACCAATTGAAGCAAGAAGGCCGCAATAGAAGCAATACACAAAACAAAAATTGTCAACGGGACACTCATGGAGAATAAAATGGCCAACGAACCTAAAATAACTAAAGGCTCACGAACTATGATTTCGAGACCCGCAAGGACCGCATATTCTATTTCCGTTACGTCTGATGAAGCCCTTGCCAATAAATCTCCCTTTCTGTTTTCAGATAATTTGCCAGGAGATATTTTAAGTATTTTATGATGAAGAGCCTCTCTTAATTTAGCTGTAATACCGCCGCGCAAACTTGCCATTTGCCAAAGCGCTGAATATCTAAATATATTCTTAGCAAGAAAAAGACCAAAAGATATTAGACAAGTGCGCCAGAGCACGCCGAATGAACCAAAACGTAAAATCCCTTGGTTTACGATACTATTAATCCAATCTTGAAGCCCTTCGAGCTCTAGTGATGTGTCTTGCTGTATTTCAAACTGAGATCCGTTATTAAGAATAATATCCATTACGGGTATAATCATCCCTATGCCTGCCAGCTGAAACAGTGTATAGATAATGTAACAGAGCACCGCAGCCCATGCTGCAGAGCTATTACTCTTGCCAAAACGCAGTATCCGATAGAAGGATTCCATATGACGAAAGTACGAAGTACCTCGATTCGGTTAACCATCAAGGTACTTCGTACTTTTACATAATGGAAAGTAAACGCCAAAAAAAGATCGCCAGCGTTCTACAACGCGATTTAGCGGAAATATTCAGAAGGCAAGCAGCCAGTCACTTCCCTGGAACGCTTATTACCGTAAGTAAGGTAAGAGTCAGTGCTGACTTGGGATTAGTTCGAAGCTACCTCAGCGTATTTCCTATAGAAAAAGGGGACGATGTAATAGAATTTGTTTCGAAGAACGCACCTCGCATCAGGGCAGAATTAGCAAAACAAGTTCGGAATCAGTTGCGAATAATTCCAGCGCTATTTTATCACTTAGATGATTCTATGGAGTATGAGGCGAACATTGAAAAAATACTTCGTGACGGCGGTGAGAATCCGATTTTGTAAATCATCATGAACGCATCGAACCCTGCAAAATTAGGCTGGCGTTACCTTCTTGGCCATAAACTATCCAATGGAGTGACACGAGCTGCGGCCGCAGGAATTTCTGTAGGGACTGCGGCAATGATTATAGTCCTTTCTGCGTTTAACGGATTAGAGAGCCTTGTGAAGTCTTCATTTGATGATGTTCATCCCATCGCCGAAATATTTTCTAAAAAAGAAGGAAGGTTTCTCCCCGATAGCCTACTCATTTCAAATTTGAACACTTCAGAGCATCATTGGTTTCCAATTTTAGAACAAAAAGCTCTCATACGGTCCAATCAAAAAGAAATTCTAGTAGACGTCATAGGCATTCCCTTTGACGAGCTTGAGTCATTTGTGTGGCTCGACTCTTTAACCTCAGAACTATCAATCGAGCCTTACGATAGATCTATTTGGCTCGGCTCAGAAGTGGCCCTGAAATTAGGATTCATTGAATTGAATGGATTAAGCTCCGTACAATTACTATGGCCAAGAAATAATCAAATAGGTATTTTAAATGGCAGTGACCCCTTCTTTAAAGAAACGCTAAATCCACAAGCTATATTTCGTATTCATTCAAAAATCGATAGTAAGAATGTCTTAGTGCCATTAACTAGTTTGAAAACGTGGGGGCAGGACCAGCGCTGGTCTTCCATTCAAATTTGGGAGACACAGATGAATGAACGTTCTCCAAATTCAATAATTAAAGAACTGGAAATAATTTTAAAAGACTCCCCTTATGAAGTTAGAAGTGCGGAAAGTCAAGAGGCAGCGATATTTAGCGTCATGAAGAGTGAAGGACTAATGACATCAGCAATATTGGCACTGATCGTTTTATTAGCCTCTCTGGGTCTTTATTCTTCGACGATATTAACTGGTATGGAGCGCGAATCACAGTCGGCAATTTTATCAGCACTTGGATTTTCGAAATCCAAAATCCGACAAAGCTTTTTTTGGACTGGAACATGGGTTAGTGCTTTTGGATCTCTTTTAGGACTTCTTGTCGCTAGCGTCGCTATTTGGGGACAGAGCACGTATGGATTAATCTCATTAGGAGAGGGATACATAGTGAAAGCCTACCCAGTAGAATTCTCGTTAATTCAGAGCATTCAAGTTTGTGTGTATGTAATCGTTATCGGTATGACATTGAGTGCACTGGCAGCCGGAAGAGTATCCATAAGCACCTCACGACTCAGGGAGAAGCCTTAAAGACTACAAGGCAAAAGCTGGAGCGTATTCATTTAGAATATCATCAAATGTGACCATTATCTCTTCAACATGATTTGATGTCACCAACTTCATTCGATAATCCTTGAAATTTGGAAAATTTCGAAAATAATTCGCATAATGTCTTCTGGTTTCAACGATGGCCAGGGATTCCCCCTTCCATTGAACAGCTAACTTTAAGTGCTCCCTTGCAGCGTCTACGCGATCTAACAAAGAAGGAGGATCAAGATGGTCCCCTGTCTTCATGAAATGCTTTATTTCATTAAATACCCATGGGTAACCAATAGCAGCACGACCAATCATAACGCCGTCGATACCAAATTTATCACGAACAGATAAAACTTTTTCGGGACTATCGATATCTCCATTTCCAAAAACGGGAATGTGCATACGGGGATTGTTCTTAACATCTCCAATAAGTGACCAATCAGCCTCTCCCTTATACATTTGCTTGCGCGTCCTGCCATGTATACTTATAGCTTTAATTCCGACATCCTGAAGCCTTTCCGCCACCTCTACAATATATTTAGTATCCGAGTCCCATCCCAATCGGGTTTTTACTGTTACTGGCTTATCTACTGATTTCACGATCTCAGCTGTCATACTTACCATCTTTGGAATATTCTGCAGAATACCTGCGCCAGCACCTTTACATGCTACCTTTTTAACAGGACAGCCATAATTAATATCGATTATATCAGGGTTTGCTTTTTCGCATATGGCTGCAGCCTCACGCATACTCTGAATATCTGCTCCAAAAATTTGAATTCCCACTGGACGTTCATATTCAAAAATATCTAGCTTGGCAACTGACTTGGCAGCATCCCGAATCAAGCCTTCAGAAGATATGAATTCTGTATACATCAAGTCTGCGCCGTTTTTCTTGCACAAGGCGCGAAAAGGGGGATCACTCACATCCTCCATGGGCGCAAGTAAAAGTGGAAATTCTCCTAACTCAATGTCGGCTATCCGAATCATTATTCCGATTTTTGGCAAAAATACCTCTTTCCTATGAATGCGAACAATTCAAGACGAGAAGCTTTGTTATTTTTAATGGCGATTATTTGTGGGGCAGTCACAGCAATTATTTTTGCTCCAAGCGCCTTGAAACTATTTGGGTTTTCGAATATGACAATCCAAGAAATAATAACTAGGCCAGAAGAAAGCGTTGGAAGGTCTTTACTTCTATATCAGGGTACAGGAACCGTTTTAATGTTCCTGCTCCCAGGTGTTTTTATTATTAACAGATGGAGCCAGGGCAATAACATTCCTCAACTGAAAAAAAATAAATGGGGATTTGTTGATACTCTTTTAGCCCTTGCATTACTCCCCTTGCTCCTGCCTCTTATGGACTGGTTGTCATCCTTATGGAATGCCTTGGGGCAAAAAATACCTCTATTGAGTGACCTTTTTGACCAATACGACGCCAATACAGCTCTCATCGAAAAAATGATTTTCCTACCCTCTATTGGTGACAGTATATTTTCAGTATTGGTTTTTGTCATTATTGCAGCGATCTCAGAGGAAATATTTTTTAGAGGTGCAATACAGCGCATGCTTCACAACAATCGAAAGCCCTATGCTGCCATACTCCTTGGTGCAACGGCATTTGCCATTGGTCATATGAATATAGTTCAGCTTCCATTTCTAATTATTGCAGGAAGCTCATTAGGATTCATTTATTGGATCTCCGGAAGGATTTGGGTGTCAATTAGTGCACATGTTCTGCACAATGGATTAACCTATTTCTGGACACTTTCATCCGGCCCAGGATCGTACGGTGAGCCTTCTGAAGCGACATTAGGCACTTGGCAAATATTACTATGTACAATACTTGCGCTTTCTGCGGGATTTGCACTGATGAAAATGCAGAAAAGAGTGTTGCTTGACCGATAAAACTAACTTGAAGGTTTTGTTCAATAGGTCTTGAACAATTCCTCAGGAGAAGCTGCAGGATTTGTAGAATAACTTATTTTAAGTGCTTGGGCTTTTCTCAACTCCTGTTTTAAATCAGAAATAAGGCCCATTTTGACGTCAATATCTGCTTTGATTGAAACAGTGAACTTTGGTCTTTCTGCTTCGTTTATTTCTTCACGCTTCAAAATTACAAATGACTGGATATCGCCAATATTACCCAGTTGATCGTCCAGCTGGATACGAGGTTCAGATCCATAAAGTTCTGGATTCTTTGGGGAACCCATATAGATGTAAGTTGTTAGATCCTTACGGTCTAACTTCTGCATCTCTGTGGCCTTAGGTTTTTTCAGACGGACCAACAATGTAACTTCTCGCATCGTGGTAGTTACCATAAAAAAGAAGAGCAACATAAAAACAATATCCGGTAACGAAGCTGTCGATACAGGCGGTGTCTCTTTGGATTTTTTCTTACGTATTAATGACATTATTTACCAACACTTACAGGTTCTGCTTCAGAGATAAATTGGGGATACACTCCAACAATCACAGATCGGTCCTCATCATTAAGGGTAGGGAAAGACCGGCCATATTTTCTTTCAGACAAGTCGTTACGTAATTCAGAATAAGCTCCTAATATTTCATTACGGACTTTCACGAACATCTGGTAACTAGTTCCCCGATCATTTTGAAGGGATATGACAGCTTTTTGAGGGTTGTCTGAGCTAGCTGGATTCCTCAAGCCATTACATTCAGAGCAGGTTCCATCACCATTGTTATTAATGAAATCCTTTGCCGCTAGTCTTAACTGATCGATTGAAAAGTAATCGTCCTCAACGAGTAACTGATCGTTAGAATTGATGAGAACAACAAAAATATTTTTTTCTTTTTTTAGATTATCCTCAGGTGGCGGCTCATCTGTCCATGGCGCAAGCTTAACCATCAAGCCTTTATCAACATCCATCGTTGTAGTCACCAAAAAGAAAATTAAAAGCAGAAAAGCAATGTCGGCCATTGATCCTGCATTAATTTCTGGAGTTGAACGTTTTCTTCTGCCCATTTGGCACGAACTTATTTACTAATTCGAGATAAAGATGAATAAATTACCGATGCAATAGCTAAGGCAAAAGCAATATAGAATGCATTTAAACCTGTAGCAACCCACTTGGTTGTCGATTCATCTACATCATCATATAACATATAATCAGAGCCATCAGCGAGTAGATAACTCAAAACAAATATGAATAAAAGGCCACCTAAACCAATAGCCGTACCTCGTATGCCTTTCGGATTAATCAGCATGCCATTAATGGAGCTTGCTACTGCAAGCACTGCGGCTGTTATGATTAGTATAATTGTAATAATTATAGCAGCGTTAATAAGGCCTTCGCTAGCGGAAATCCATATTCCGAGAGTAGGTATACCACCGGCTAATCCTGCCAAGCCAGCAGCTCCCAAAGCTATCATTCGAGAATTCTTCATAGCAGAAATTAGATTACTTGTTTTTTGCTTTATAGTCAGCTACCATATCTAGAAAATGTATTGAAGCATCTTCCATTTTATTTACGATGTTATCCATCATCGCAATGATTAGATTGTAGAAAACTTGAAGAATCATCGCAACGATCAAACCAAACACTGTAGTTAAAAGAGCAACTTTAATACCTCCGGCAACCAAAGAAGGAGATATATCCCCAGCTGCTTCAATTGCATCAAAAGCTCCGATCATACCAATTACTGTACCCATAAAACCTAACATGGGAGCCAAAGCAATGAACAAGGAAATCCAAGACACGTTCCTTTCAAGCTTTCCGTTTTCAACGGACCCAACTGAAACAATTGCTTTATCAACCATTTCAAGACCTTCATCCATTTTATCTAAGCCTTCATAGAAAATAGTCGCCACAGGGCCGGTTACATTTTTACAAACTTTTTTGGCGGCATCTACACCGTCTGAATTTAAAGCGGCTTCCACTTCTGATAAAAGTTTCTCATTATTAGTTGTGGATAGAGCCAAGTAAATGATTCTCTCGATAACCAATGCCAACCCGAGGATTAAGGCAAGTAAAACAAATGACATAAAAAAGGGACCCCCATTAATGAAGTATTTTTTCAAAACTTGAGTGAAGCTAGGATCATTGGACATTAAATCCTCTTCAGGCATGACTTGATCAAGTGAATCAGCAATAACAGCATTGGAGTCAGCAGCAACAGCGGTAGAATCTACCGCGGCAACAGCATTGGAGTCATCATCAAGCATTGATCCCGCTGATACTTCTTCAGTTATTACGGTTTCTGTTGATTCTTGAGCAACAGCATCTGTGGAAAATAAGAATCCAGCAATTAGGAGAAAAGTGAGAACCTTTTTCATGGGTTTCAAACTAAATTAGTTAAACGTTGAGAATATATAGTGGACAAAAGTAATGTAATACTAAGAACATCACAAACACTTGTGTAAAGTTGTCAAACATCATGCCGTTATCTTTTAAATCGAACAAGAAATAGGCCTTATATAAAGCGTTGCGGGATTAGAGAAGAATAGTATCCTAGTTTTTATAAGTCGCTTTTAATAGAGCATCAGGCTCTAAATCATTTGTAGATTCAATGGCATCGAGAGCATCTTTTGCCTGATCAACTACTGTCCATAGATTTCTATGTTCTGGACGCATGAAATTCTCTTGAACCATTCTCTCGAGCATTTCTAACTGAGGATCATAAAAACCCCCTTGGTTAACAATAATAATGGGCTTCAGATATTGCCCAAGTCGCTTTAGAGTGATTGCTTCTAATAACTCTTCTAAAGTTCCGCAACCTCCTGGAAGGGCTATTAATCCAACAGTATCCTTAAGCAATAGCTGTTTACGTTCCGACATGGTTTCCACAAAAATAAAATCCTTTACAAGAGGGTGATCTAATTCGATATTCTTTAAAAAATTGGGCATG